>Ga0308162_1001075_pt1 | contig 23931 bp, 33 predicted proteins | sample PhySR2_FD_201370 | JGI IMG/M metagenome (GOLD analysis project Ga0308162, IMG submission 201370) | Phyllosphere microbial communities from UC Gill Tract Community Farm, Albany, California, United States - DLSLS.R2 | ecosystem: Host-associated > Plants > Phyllosphere > Unclassified | place: USA... | reverse complement strand
GTTCGACTCCGGGACGCGCCTCCAGTTACACCCTGCCCGGGTGGTGAAATCGGTAGACACAAGGGATTTAAAATCCCTCGGCTGTAAGGCTGTGCGGGTTCAAGTCCCGCCCCGGGCACCATATCGTTTTACCAATAAAATCAACGATAAGCAGTGTCGTATGACCGCCTCCTAAGGGCGGTTTTTTTGTGTTTTACAACTACATTCCTAATATTGCTTCCTAATACCATTCGCACCGTTTTGCTCATTAAGGCACTGATCTCAGTATTGCCATAATACCTGCATAATCAAAGTGAGAGTGGTAAGATTTGATTTAAGAGAAGTTGTGTAGAGATTGCCGCAGCACATTTTAAATCTCGTAGGGGGATAAAATGTTTAGTATTCGTTACATTATCGCTTCACAGAGTTTGAACACGGCCTTACGTAAAGAATGACATGCGATAAATAGTTGCAAAATTTTATCGTTTGCATATGCTTACGCATGACAGCCAACAAGCTGTAAGGAGAGTACCATGTCAATCAGCAGCATGTTTAGAAGAGCATTTACAAAGCAGGACAACACCGCTACGGCAAAAGTCAGGGTCGGAGGTCGTGGAGAGGTATTCATACCTTCACAAGAACTCGCTGGCCTGCCTGAAGTCCAGGAAATGCAGCGTAAAGCTTTTGCTATCGTGAATAAAACTGCCCTGGTCCGTCAGCAAAAAAGTATGGAAGCTCTTGCAGGAGCTCCGGAACCAAGGAAGGCTTAGTTGTTTGCACTTCTTCTGATCCCTATACTGGTTAGCGGCTACATTTTAGTAGTTGCTAACCTGTACCATTTCTATCAGCTGCATAAATATGATGGCCAGCTTCTCTATCTTAAAGTAGCTGCTTTTGGGTCCTTTAATGTTATAGCAGTTATGACCATTGCAGCTTCTCTCAAGTATTTCTTTCCAGAGTTCCATCTAATTGAAGAAATATCCAAATCGTTAAGAATAAAAAAAATCGTCGACGCTAATAAAGCAGAAGTTTGGCTTGTCATAATATCATTATGCAGTGTACTTTCGTCGCTAGTCTGGGTTGCCCTGATAAAATGCAAAGATTTTGTGCGCGGGTGGGTCTACAAAAAGGATACTCACGAGAGCATCAGACATGCGGCAAGACTAAGAGTGTTAAGGAAAACACTCTCTGCGGGAAGCTTGGATATGATGCTTATAGACTGCATAGAGGCTGATCCAAAAGAACCAATATTAATTACACTTCAGTCAAGAAAGGTATACGTGGGGATCGTTAATGGGATTCTCGAACCCACCGAGGATGAGGGTGCTAACAGTGCGTTGTCAATTTTCCCACTCATGTCAGGTTATAGAAATAAAAACGATTTAACTATTGAGTTTACAAATGCTTACCCTAGTTATGTCATGACTCAATCTGCTGCTACAGCTAATTCAGTTAAGCCTATTAAGATAAGCAGCAAAATGGACATAATATTTTCAGCCGATGAAATATCGCATGTTTCATGGTTCGATTTTGATTTGTTTGGTCAGGTTAATAATTCGTTAAAGCAACCTCAACCAATTATTATTCCTGCCACACCAATAAGTGATGAAGAGGAGTGACCTGTCTTATCTGCTCCTTGTCTGTCCTCCAACCACTGGTACCACAGTAATTTTTCGATCATATGCCGCAGTCTGCTCCACGTTTTTATGCCCCGTTATAGCTCTCTTCTCGTACAGATCAACTTCAAGATCAGAAACCCCTTTTGCCTTCAAATCGTGAAATGTGAAATCGAACAGTAGTTCTGGAAATTTTTGCTTTGCTACTTCGCGTGCAGCACTCCAGCGACTATTAAACCCATCTCTGGTGTAACCGGAACCATTAGGCTGGTGGATGATGAATATACTGCTCATACCCGGCTTCAGCGGCAATTCTGTTGCCATCTTGATCGCTGCTTCAAACCGTGGTGACCAGGCCTTAATCTGAGCAACACTGGTTTTACTCTGTTTAATCAGTATGCCCTCATCCATGATCTGACTCTTCTTCATTGCGAGAATATCACCCTGACGCGAGCAGGTGAGGTAGGCTAATTCCATAGCGATCTTCACCACATCAGGAGCGCATGAATAGAGAGCTTGGTACTCAGCATCAGTTACATACCGGTCCCTGGACACTTCCTTGAACTTCTTCACCCCTTTGGTTGGATTACCTTTGACCATGCCACGTTCATAGGCCCAGCGGTACATGCGGGACATAAACGCCTTTTCCCGGTTGGCTTGCACCCGGCTTTTTAATCCGCGCTTGTCCATATACTTTCTTACATGCTCAGGTCGAATTGAATCAGAGGGCATGGCACCAAAAACAGCCAAAACATTTTTTGAATATTTGAGGTAGTCACGCTGCGTTTCACGCGCCAGCTCGAAAAAATCCGCTGATTTGAAAAAACGCTCAGCCAGTGATGAGAGCAGTTTGTCGTCAGGCACCTCATTAATCAGCGCTTCATATGCAGCCCATACCGATGACTGGGCAGCATCCAGCGCACATAGGCGGATAGCGCCCCCGTTTTTGGGATGGAACTCATAGGCTGACCTGCCGCGATAAACGCGCTGCGGCATCCAGGCGTCAGCAGTGTTTCTACGAACGCGAGCCATTAATCCAATGCTCCAAAATTAGGTTCAGGCTGATTGGCCTCTGGGGCTTTTCGCGATGACATTGGATCATTGAAATGCGTCCAGGTTGTTCTAGGGCGACCATCACGGCGGACCACAAAGAATATTCCCGCCTGTTTTAGGCATTGGCACTGTTTTGACGGGATTTTATAGCCGGTTATTTTTTCGATATCGGCATCAGAAATTATCGCGTTATCCATATCAGACATCTCGTTCTCTCCACACATACCCGCTGCAACAGGTTTGATAATTGGTTTTTGTCACTAAGGACCGAAGCATGTTAAACGCTTAACCGATTTTAAAGTAAGTTTCTTATCTAATGAAATTAATTTATAAGGACTTAATATAAGTTACTTTCTAATTATAAATGTGCCAATAATTCCTCATTCATTGTTTCCGATTTCTTTGGGTTCGACTTATGATATAAGGCATTAAGCTATCAGTAACTTCCTTAGCAAGATCCCAGTGTTCTTTCTCTGTTGCGTCAGGGTTATATTTTTCGGTAAGAATTTCTTCAACTCGTTGTAAAACTCTCTGATCTTCACGGTTGATATCTTTATTTTGCACATAACTTAAGAAAAAGTTAAGAGCATTTTTTAAAATTGCCGGATCATATTTATTTAATAAGTAAGCTTCTGCAATGTCATTATCACTAAGAGATAAGTCAAAATCTATTTTCCCTTTGGTCCAGTTTTCAGGGTAAACATAATATGAATGTTTGAATTCTTTACCCTCATAATTGTCTGATAGGCATGCTATGACCCTCAAAACACCAAAGTATTCAATGTATCCAATAACTTTTTTTCTTTCAGGGAAGCTTTGAATTGCTAATGCATGGGCTGGTTGAGTAAAAATTCTATCAGTTATTACATCTCTTTTGTCATAGTAAAATCCATAACATGGCTCTGCATTATCTCTAATAAAATTAATGGCTAGGTTCATCATTTCGTAGCTAACGTTATTATAATGGCCAAATGCCAATAAGGTTTTTATGATAGATTTCCCAACCGATATGCCACCGAATGATCCTTCAAAGTGAAGAGGGTCGCCATTGAGATATGTTTCTACATTTTTGAGAGAAAGCATGGCTTCATCTACAGAAAGACTGGGGTGCTTCCTTTTCAGGCCACTAAGCATACGTCTGGCTTCAGACGTATCACGCGCATTAAAAGTTATCTTTTTAGTTCCAGAAACTATATCATCTATTATTTCAGGGGGTGTTGGTTTAGAAATTGTCATTCTTCCGTCAGGACGAATTAAGTAGCTTTCACCAGAAACAGTTGTATGGATTTGAGCAGGCGTTTCTCCTCTGCATCTCTTTATACCTAACAGTAAGCAATAAGTTCTAAGTTGATTGCTTAGTTCAGAATCCCAGTTTTCACCCGCTTCGTTATTGCATTTTTCGCAAAGAAAAAATTCAACAATATCACTTCCGCCAATAGCATTGGGAATTATATGTTCTTTACTATTGTTTGTAGCATCAATAGCTTTTGCACAAATTAAACAATTGTTCATGATGGAGTCCTCAGAGTTTATATAAGTAATAATTATATATAAATTATTAGGTTTCTCAATTGGCTCGCGATGCGTCTGCTGTTTTCAGCTTTGCTCATCCTTACTGGCGCGGAGTTGGGCGACAAATTTGGCTGCTTTACTTTTTGAAACCTCAATAGCTCTGTTGAAACCAGTTTCGTAGTCTCGACCCTCGCATTGGCTATATGGACTACCTAATTCTTCCGCAAAAATCATCACGGCCTCAGCTCGCACAGAGTTGAGGTAGACGTCGGTGGTTGGCTGTTTCATCACCTGCATTGCGTCGAATAGCAGTGACTGCGCAGGATTCAGTGAATTCTGTACGGCGTGATAACCCGCCGCACTGTATTGACCAATCAGGCGCTCAATAATTTCGCCCCGCGCCGCATTCTCCATCGCCAGCGCGTCACGCTGTGCTTTGAGTACAGCGTAGTCTTCCCACTTAACCACTTCGCCATTCTCTTCCTCTACAATGCCCAAGTAGCCGTAACGTTTTACTTCACTCATTTCGATCCCCTTAACCCATACATTCCATGTAAATCCCGCTGGCAATAAGTCGGGCGCGTCGTTTAGCTGCAGCACGGTGGCGGTGAATAGCCTCCTCTGACCGGTCATTGCTCTGGTTGATCACCATTGGCGGCAATGACTGCGGAGCAACGCGGCGTGGACGCCTGACTAGCGTATAGGTGCGGTCTACTGAGTTACCACCGAGGCAGACCGGATTGGATGCCTCAACCTGCAGCGTTTTCCCGCCATGACGTATGGTATTGAGAATGAGCCGGTTAAATTCACGGAGAGTGATTCCCATCCATTCTGCAAGCTCGCAGCCTGTCGCTGGTCCTTTTGATAACCGCCAGGCTAGCTTTTCGCTGAAACCAGCGTTCGGTCCGTTGCTGCGGCGATATTGGGCCACTTTCCTCATAGCTGCGCCTCCTGCTGAGCAGGGCGCGAACTTACTGAGGCGCGGGGAGGGGTCAGTCTGGTGCGTGCGGTGCGTTTCAGGTTGAGCTGTGAAACCAGCCGCAATGTGTAATCGCCAGGGGTGTTACAGACAAGGCGTGGTTGGGGGTATTCTTCGAAAATTTCAGTAATCAGGTCGTCTATGTCCTGAATCATAATCATTTCCTCGATTATGGCTGGTGGGCTACTGCAATAGCCCACTGCCATTTCTCCACACTAAAAAAAAATTGTAAGAGGGCGCAAACTCATATGGTTGAGAGCGTCCTTTCTCAAAGGAGTTTTATGACAAAACGGATGTTCGCATTTACGGACGAAATGGTCAATAGCATTTGTTCGCTTTTGCGGACGAAGGGCGGGTGGGGCCATTTCTATGGCCATTTTTGAGTTGTCAATTTAAGGGGAGTGTTATGGCAGTTTTGTTTGAACTGATATGCCAGTAGCAACGATCTGAGAAAGCGATTCCAGCTCAATTGTTTTATAGCCAGAATTCATCGGAGCCAGGTAGGCGCTGGGACCGTCAATCACTAGTTTTTTTATTACCGTTGAATTGCCAACGTTAGCCAAAACAATTTGACCTGATTTAGGTGGTTTATTGGGATCAAAAATAACGATGGCACCCTCTGGGATGAGTCCAGCCATTGAGTCATTATCCATTTCTACAGAGAACGCATGGGGGGATACGTCATCAGTAACGGCTGTCCATTCTGAAAATTTGGGATTTTGATTCATGAGATTTCTCCAGTCCCCCGCCTGCGCCAGCGAGACTAGAGGGATTTTCTGAAGCGACCGTTGATCTACCTCACCCCTGTTATTCCTTTGTGAGTAGTTTCCGCCATTTATTAACCATGTTTCCGTTACGTTCAGAATCTTGGCTAATTTGGGAATGTGTGTTGCAGAGGGGTTATTACCGCCATTGACCCATTGGCTAACGGTGCTTTTTGATGCTCCCGTTCCTGTCACTATATCTCTGCTGCGCAAATTGAGTTCCTGCATTTTGCTGACAATGCGATCACTAATGGTTTGTGGAAATTGCTGCTTCATGGTTGTCCGTTTTTCTGAACTATTAATGTTTGAATTATTGACCAGATAACATCCGTTAGCTTAAACTCAATTTGTTCGCTTTTACGGATGAGAGGGTTATGAATAAATCTGAGGTTTTGAATTATTACGGTGGAGTTACAGCAACAGCGCGATTCCTGAACATTGCAAAATCCAGCGTCAGCGGTTGGTCAGATCCTATCCCATGGAAATTTGCGCTGCTGATTTCCGAGATTACAAAGAACGAACTCAAATTCGTGTCCAGCGATTATCCCGAACTGGTGTCGCTATTTGAACCACAGCAGGAGGTTGTCAGCCGTGGGTAATGAACCGAAATGGAAAGCAGATCGCCAGCCAGCTTGGATGATTAGGGCGATCCGCAAAACAATCGCCGGTCTGGCTGGTGGATATTCCGAGGCCGCTGAGATTCTGGATGTTACCGAGGACGGCGTTCATAACAGGCTGCGCAATGGTGGCGATCAGTTGTTTCCGATTGGCTGGTCGATGGTGTTGCAGCAGGCAGCTGGTAGTCATCACATCGCAACAGCCATAGCGAAAACCTCTGGCGGCGTGTTCGTGCCACTACCGGATGTCGAGCTGGTGGATTACGGCGATATCAATCAGCGACTGCTGGAGGCTATCGAACAGATCACCCGGTACTCACAGCAGGTGAGGGCGGCTATCGAGGATGGAGTAGTGGAGCCGTACGAACGCGAGATCATCGACGAGGAGCTACACCGTGCCATTACCAAATTACAGGAACACACGACGCTGGTTTACAGGGTGTTCTGTGCTCCAGAAAAGTGAGAACGCCGGGTTGCAGCCCAGCGTTCTCGGCGACTACATCAATTAGTGTGGAGAAATAATCGCGTGAATAATTTAAACAGATCTCCGGATTTTCCGCAATTCCGGTGCCTGCCCATGAGGGGCGGACGCAGTCGGCAGCCATTCCGTTATGTGTCGAATTTACAGGGCGCGAGCTATTTAGTCACCCGCGACGACATAGAGCGGGCTGTGGGTGACTATCTCAGAAAATCCAGCAAATTCGGGGGCTAGATGCCCCAGCTATCAGACGAGATTATTCAGCCGTGGGTCGCGCGCTATGCCGATCCTCGCGGCGTTATTGTTGAAACCATAGGCGTCGATGTAATGAATAACCGGGTGCTGTTCAGGCGTCCAGGTTACCCGTACGTCTGTGTCCAGCCCCGCAATCTATGGGGGCAGAAGTTCAGGAGAGTTAGTGATGAGCGTTAAATTGTCTGCATTCGTCTGGGACTGTTGCGCGGCGTCAGGTATGAAAATTACCAGCGTGGCCATCATGGCGCGCCTGGCTGATTTCTCAAGCGATGAGGGCATTTGCTGGCCGTCAATCGCAACCATAGCCCGTCAGATTGGCGCAGGCTCCAGCACTGTACGCACCTCGATACGCAAATTAGAAGCGGATGGCTGGCTGACCAGTACTACACGGCGCAAGGGCAACCGCAACACGTCAAACATGTACCAGCTGAACGTCAGAAAACTGCGTGATGCTGCCTATACCCACCAGCCAGATTCTGAGGCGTCAGAATCTGACACATCAAAATCTGATGCATCAAAAACTGACACATCAAAATCTGACGCGTCAAAATCTGATGCATCTAATTATGACCCCTCAAATTTTGACCCGTCGGAATCTGGCAAAAAACCGGGTTTTCACCCGCCAGAATCTGGCGACGATCCGTCAGTAAATTCAAAACATGAACCATTAGATAAAAACCCTATATGTCCGGGAGCTACGCCCCCGGACGTTCTGCCTGTGGATAACTATCTATCAGGTCAGCAAGGTGTGGTGGTGAGCAGCCCCAAAAGAACCATGTGGGGCAGCGATGAAGATTTGAAGTGCGCACAGTGGATATGGGAGCAAATTATCCACCTCTACGAAAAGGCCGCCGAGACTGATGGTGAACTGGCAAGGCCCAGAGAACCCAACTGGACCGCGTGGGCTAACGACGTGCGCCTGATGTGCTCACAGGACCAGCGCACCCACTACCAGATTTGCAAGATGTTCAACCGTGTTCAGAGCGATCCATTCTGGTGCCGGAACATCCTCAGCCCGGCCAAACTCCGCGATAAATGGGATGAGCTGGTACTCAGGCTCGGCCCGGTTCAGCGGTCAATCACAGACATTTCACCAGTCGATTACGCCATCCCGGAAGGGTTTCGCGGTTATTAAGGGATTTCAAAAATGACTACGTTATCGAAAATTTACGACAATAAATCCAAAACTGAAACGGACATCACCACCCGCAAAACCTATCTGCTGGGGGTTGATGAACTCTATGTCGAGCTTGGTTACAACATCCGGGAAATCGATCAGACCCACGTCGAAGAATTCCGCGATGCCTATATCGCTGGTGAGCATGTGCCTCCGCTAGCTGTGCAGGTAACAGAGCAGGGCATAAAAATCATCGATGGCCACCATCGTTACTACGGCGCAAAACTGGCACAGGAGGCCGGTTATGACATCCGCCTGGAATGCAAAGACTTCATAGGCAGCGAGGCGGACCGTATCGCCTTCATGGTCACATCCAGTCAGGGACGCGCACTGGAACCATTGGAACGAGCAGCAGCATATCAACGCCTGATTAATCAGGGCTGGGAACCGGCGCAGATTGCCAAAAAAGTTAAACGGTCGATCACTGACGTCGAAAACCACTTAGCGCTGCTGACTTCTGGCGATGAGCTGATCGCACTGGTTAAAAATAAAGAAGTTGCCGCCACTACCGCTGTCGCGCTGGTTCGTGAGCATGGCGCGTCAGCAGGCAGGGTTGCAATGACGGAACTGGAAAAGGTTAAAGCAACGGGCAAGAAAAAGCTGACCAAAACCGCCGCCATGACGCAATTCAGTGCCAAAAAGTCTAGCCAGCTGCTAGAAATGCTAGCCAAAAACTGCCAGGCAGAGATGGCCGAGGAAGGAACGTGTATCACCCTGACATTCGAAACCGACCTGCAGGTGGCCGAGGTAATGGATATCATCCAGGCTGCCCGAGAGTACTACTGCGTCACCGTGTCTGGCAGTGAATAGCAGGTTCCAGCTGAGTCGTAGGGCATTGGGAACACTATCTATTGTTGATAAACGAAATTCTGGGGCATAGTAGTTTCTAGGTTTGGGCGGGTTCTTAGGCTGGCTTCAAAATAAAATTCACTAACACCTAAACTATCTAACTACTTTAATACAGAAAGTGACTTTGCCATGATAAAATTTCACTCAAAAAAAACTCATTTTTTTGCTTAAGGGATGATTAAATTATAAAGTAAAATTATTGGGATTGGATAACAGAAAACATGTCCACATCAGTCAGCGTTACCAATCTAAGTTTAGTGCTTGTTTAAAATGGTGTTTAAGCAATATTGCTTCGCTTTTTATCCAAGTGTTTATAAAAAATCAGGAGGATTCTCGATGGAAAATGATTTTAAAGGAAAAGGGAGTGTGGAAGATGAATATGCAGAGTTTTATAAACGCTTTGATAATAGATATGAAGCACCTTTGGTTAAAGACATAAAGATAGCATATCGCTGGTTCATTGAATTTATGGGTGAGGAAAAATGGTTTGAACGCCGAAGTAAAGTTTTAGTTTATTTTCGTGAGATGTCGCAACGCCTTTATACTGGGGAATCAGATGTTTCGTTCCATGAAAAAGACGCGAGACTAGCATTCTATGATGATTGGATTGCTTGGTATTTGTATTTGACTGAATCTTTAGCTGATCGCCCAACTGTCGATGAGCCTGCTCAATCATCAAGGATTTGGCATTTTTTTGCGGTCATTGGGAAGAACCGAGAGAAACTTATTCAGGTCAAAGGTATTGATCTTAAATTAAAAGAATTACTAATTAAAAATATAAATCAACCTGATTCTACTTTGTTCGAGTTTGTAGTGGCAATTTGCTATTTAAATAATGGTTGGGAAGTTGAATTTATACCAGAAACTGGAGCCCATAAAACACCGGATCTTAAAATAAAAAAGGCATCAGAAGTCTTTTTTGTTGAATGCAAACGTTTAGCAAAAGTGACTAAATATTCAGAGGATGAAAGATCTGAGTGGCTAAGTCGCTGGGAAATGGCATTGCCTTTAATAAGAAGATATCATAAGCCGGTTTTTTTTGATGTTACTTTCAATATTGAAGTGGATAAGACAAAAGTTGATATTCTTCGAGTTGCTGTAGACTATATTTATAGTTCTGGTAAGTTAGTAAATGGAAAGATAGTAACCTTTCAAAATGATAGTGTTTCGGTGCATGCAAAAATAATTGACATGGAAAGGGTCGATTCTCACTTAAATAAATGGCATGTTAAATACCCCTCTCCGCAATTGTATTCTTTGCTTGATGATAAATATGAACCATTTGGAAGTTACACAATGGTTTGTAAGACTAAATTGTGTACATTTAGTAGCGATGAATTAAGTACGCTTAATGTCTTCATCAATAAATTAGAAATGCCATTCTGTGCTAAATGGATTTGTACCGCTGAAAAATCAATAATTAAAAAGGCAAAAGATATAAAAAGGGTACTTGTTGATGCGGTAAATCAGGCTCCAGTTGATGGCTCGACGATATTCCATCTTGGATATGAAACATTACATGGTCCCGAAGTGGAGTTTGTACGGGATAATAAGATTTGCGATGTTATTGCTAACTTTAATTTTAATGAAAAAGATATAGCCGCAATTTACTGCCATTCATTTCAATCGCGTTTATTCGCTAATGAAAGGTGGGATTTCGCAGAAACAGTAAGATATTTTAGTTTTAGTAAAGATGCAGAAAGCTTCATTGATAAAAAGTTACTTACGGCGGTTGAAGGCACTGTGGAATCAAATGATACACATTGGGAGCAGGATTTTAGAGAGCTTTTGGATGAGTAATGAAAAGATAACCATCCTCTATTAACGTGTCTTAACTGATTTTTTAGGATTAAAATTTTTACAATGGCTTTTTTTTTGAGTTGTGTATTTGGGTGATTTTTATTTCAATGGCATGCTGAAGTGATAAGTGATAAGTGATAAGTGATAAGTGATAAGTGATAAGTGATAATTGATAATTTAAAGTTAATAACTGCTATTTTAATGGTTGGATGGTTATTGTAATGGATTTAATTAACGAGCACTGATTAATCAAAGTGTCTCTTAAATGGTTCGGGTGAAAATCATATTGTACGATATATTATTATTCGAAAAACTCAATATAGGATGTATTAGAAGGTGCGGCGATGATTTCGTTTTTGAGATTGATTTTCAAGCAAGATGCTTATGGTGCACTCGCACTTACTGGGTTGATTTATTTAATTGCGGCCTGCAGAGAGGCTGCATTCAGTGAGTATTATGACTATCCCTTTGATTTCGTTGAAATAAGTATTAATAATATTATAGTTTCATTTGTCATTTCTTTTTGTGTCTTTTATGGTTTTATCCGATTCCCGATTTCTAAAGTTCTTAATTATAAAGCTGAGAAGGGGGTTTCAATTTTTAAAATGACTTTGGTTATGACTGTAATGCTTATTCTGGTTTTAGGTGTCTTTACCATTAGTAGTGGGTATGAGGTTAATGTTCAAATATCTATTTTATTTTTCTTTTTTATTATTTTTTTACTATTGATTTCATTTATTGGGGAGAAAGGTAAGTTGTATTCTTTGTTTTTTGGGAAAGATTTCATTCTATATTCAGAAAGAGAAAGGTTGAAGGTCGGTGAAATATTAGATTATGATAAGAAGATTTATATTTTATTGATTGGGTTGTGTTCTTTTTTATTGCTCATGTACTCTATTTTTCAATGTGAGGCTAGAGTTCAGGAGAGGTTTGATGTTTATGCTATTGATTCTTCTGAATTTGCCATTATAAGAATTTATGGGGAGAAAGTAATAGTCAGCCCTGTAAGAGATGGCTCTATTGTTAAGGGGGCACGATACGTGAAGCTTGATTCTTTAGACGATGTTCAAGTCCATGGAGCATGGTTGCGTAGAGATGATGTAGTATATAAAAAATTCACTTTCAAAGGCCTGTTATATTCCATAAAAGATAAAATGATTGACTTGAGCCTACGTTAAAATTCTGGAAGGCTAAACTCATCACATTATTAGACTCAGGTGGGGCTGAATCCAAACATCCTTTTTTTACTCGCGGTAACGCTTTGCAGAGCGCATCACGATGAGTTGCACCGGGATGTCAGGGCGTTTAGGCAAAATACGGCAGTCAGATTGTGCTGCTGTTCAGGTTTCTCGATTACGCCATTGCAGTTGGCGTTATAGGTTCAGTTAAAAATTAATAGTGTGGAGATTAATATGCGTGACATGTCACGACCAAATACAGGCGTAGAATTTGAGTTGAGAACGCTAGAGCGCGTCTGGCTGCAGGGGAAATTAAAAATGTGGGGCCGCTGGTCATCAATCAATGAATGCCCACAGGCACCAGACATGTTTAAAAAACTTTTGAAACGGTATGTCGTCACACATAACGATTTAAGTAACGTCCTCAAAAAGTTGAAAAGAATAGGCTGCTCGAAAGAATTAGAGGCGTGGGTTGAAAACATGATGCGGGAAAGCCTGCGCTCAAGCCTGACATTCTGTACAGATGACGAAGCGTTGGCAATGGATAGAGTTATCGCAAGCGTTCTTATTAACGATCAGCCGTTGCGCCACCTTGTTGAGAGGCATTACCGAGACAGAGTGAGTATGCGTGATCTTGCTGATGAGCTTAATGAGAACCACCCTGAGTGGAGTTACTCAACTTGTCGACGCCGTATAAAAACATGGCTGTCAGTTGCTGAATATATGCTTTACCAGCCGATGAATGATGCCTTCGAATTAAACGCCAAAAGATTTTACTTGAATAGTGAACCAGTGACTGATTAAATAAGTGTATGCTTCGCACGATTGCATCCGCAAGCAAACCCCTCTTTAAGACCCGCCTCCGAGCGGGTTTTTTTATTCCTGGTTTTTACCTGTTTATATTTGTGAAATAAATGTGATGCAAAAAATAACAATGCCCGGTCTTGAATTATTCAATGTCGATTGTCTGCACGTGCTTAAAACCATGCCGGACGATTCAGTTGACCTGATTGTTACCGACCCGCCGTATTTCAAAGTGAAACCGGAGGGATGGGACAATCAGTGGAAAGGGGACGCGGATTATTTACGGTGGCTGGATTGCTGCCTGGCGGAGTTCTGGCGGGTGCTAAAACCCAACGGGAGTATCTATCTATTTTCGGGGCATCGACTGGCATCTGATCTTGAGATCATGATGCGAGAGCGTTTCAACATTCTGAACCACATCATCTGGGCTAAGCCTGATGGACGCTGGAAGGGCTGCCACAAAGAAAGCCTGCGATCATACTTTCCCTCAACTGAACGCATACTGTTTGCAGAGCATTATCAGGGGCCGTACAAACCAGACGCCTACACTCGGAATTGCGATGAGTTGAAACGGCAGGTGCTAAAGCCTTTAATTGATTACTTCCGCGATGCCCGCGCTGAGCTGGGTGTAACCGCTGCCCAGATTGTTGCGGCAACCGGTAAGAAGAACATGGTCTCGCACTGGTTCGGCACCAGTCAGTGGCAGCTACCCAACGAAGCTGATTACCTCAAATTGCAGGTGCTGTTTACTGAGATAGCAATTGCACGCCATCAATCAGGAACGTTAGCCGCACCGCACCACCAGCTGGTGGACACGTACCACTCACTCAACCGTAAATATCTGGAGCTGCAGGAAGAGTTCAAATCTCTGCGCAGATATTTCGGCGTCACGGTAGCGGTTCCCTATACAGACGTATGGACACATAAGCCGGTTCAGTTTTACCCCGGCAAACACCCATGCGAAAAACCTGCTGACATGCTGGAGCAGATTATAAACGCCAGCAGCAGGCCGGGTGATGTGGTGGCTGATTTCTTCATGGGGTCAGGTTCAACGATAAAGGCGGCAATAAAGCTGGGCCATTCTGCAATTGGCGTTGAGCTGGAAGAGGAACGATTCCTGCAGACGGTTAGCGAACTGAATCAGCTAATCGAGTAAATCAGAATTTATTAATCATTAAGAGGGACCGCTAATGGCTGAGCCATTAAGCACCGGCGCTACGGCAACCGTAGCTGGCTGGGGCATTGTCACGTCTGCGCTGGTGGGATTTATCACCTCTGTAGATTACTCAATCGCATTTGGAGCATTTGCCGGTTCGATGTGTTTTATCGTTACCGCCAGCGACCTGACGCGACGACAGATATTTGGTTATTTCCTGTTTGGCTATGCAGCTGGCGTATTTGGGGCCGGATTTGTAGCAGACAAGGTAGAGGACTATTTCGATTATCGGGAAAAACCACTTGATGCCCTTGCAGCTGTCGTAATTTCCGCTGCTGCTGTGCAAGGCTATTTCTGGCTGAAAAACGGTGGCGTTTCAAAACTGCCATTCGTTAAAAAATGGCTGGGGGAGAAATCATGATTAGTAGCGATTTCCTGACAGTGATTGATGTCGCCATTTGCGCGGCTATTGCCTTGCGCCTGATGGCATTCAGCAAAACAGGGCGAACACATAAGCGCGGTATTTCATGGATAGCTGCGGGTCTGATTCTGTTTTATGGCAATTTCGCATTGCTTTGGCTGTTCGGACAATACCACGCCAGCGGCTGGCCGCTAGTTGTAGCGAACGCGCTGATCTGCGCGGCTGTATTTGCGGTGCGAGGTAATGTCGCACGCATTGTTTCATACCCACCACGGAGTAAAGGTGATGAGTAAAATTATTGAAATCCTCAATTTTGAGGAGGGCTATCGCGAGGCTCCCTATTGGGACACGCGTAATTTTCCAACGGTCGCCGGTGGTATCAGGATTGGCCCTCAAAATGCACCAATCAGCCAGTACCAGTTTACCGTCCCGCGTCGTGTTGGCGATGTGTGGAAACAGTGCCTGGTAGATGCCAAAACCGCCTCAATGAATCGGCAGCCCGCAATCGTGGCCGCACTCGCGCAGTGCAATGACGCACGTCGCGACATTCTCTACAGCATGGCCTATCAGATGGGTGTAGCTGGTCTGGCTGGTTTCACTAACACACTGGGCATGATTGCACGCGGTGATTTTGCCGGTGCGGCTGGTGGAATGCTGAATAGCCTGTGGGCGCGCCAGACACCTGACCGCGCGCGACGTCATGCAGAGGTTATGCGCACCGGCACCTATGACGTCTACAAAGGTTTGATCTGATGCAAACGCTATTAACCGGGCTGGTAGTAGTTGTCGGGCTGGTGCTGGCTGCGTTTGGTCTGGGCCGGAGCAGGGGCAAAAACGTAGCTGAAACCTCAGCAGCAGCTGAGCGGGCATCTATTCAGGCTGAGAAATCAGAAAAACACATTGAGGTGCTGAAAAATGCTGTCGATGTTCAGCAGGATATTAACAGTCTGCCTGATGCTGCTGTGTCTGAGCGGCTGCGGGAACGGTGGCGGCGCGAGGGTAACTGATACCGGCTGTGAGTGGGTGCGTCCTATTTATTTCAGTGACCATGATATTGACGTTATGAGCGCCCCAACGCAGCGACAAATTCTGACCCACAACGAAACTTGGGATTTGAACTGCAATAATAATAAGGAGAAGAACTAAATGAGCGAAGCAAAATCGCAGGACGGCAGCACCGTTAAGGGCTATTGGACGTTAACTCCTGACGATATTGAAGTGATGAACCAGCTGAAAGATGTTAGCCGCCACTTCCTGAATAACACGTCGAAAGAAAAATGGCGCTGACCCGCGCTGGATTGCTATGGCTAATACCGAAATGCAGAAGGCGTGCATGTTCGCATGCCGCGCAGTAGCTCAGCCCGACGATGATTGCTGAGTTCATCACAAGGCGCATTTGCGAGTTCGCCTGATGATGATTCTATGACATATTCAATGTTCTTTCTTAAAAAAGGAATTGAGCATGAGTGAAGAAAAATATGTGCAGTATCTCGTTCTTGGCGGCTTACGTCATGGAGAGGTTTGGGAAGGACCTGTTTACCATGACAAAATCGACTTACCAGTCAAAGCAGACAAACGGTTAGGAAAGTTCTATAGCCGTGAAAAAGAAGCAGAAATCACTACTCCCTTGAACGACACCTACTTCATTAGTGAATTTTGTTCAGATAATGGTGATAGGTATATGATCGCATCTACTGAGCCGTTATCGGCTTTCGCTGTGCAAAAGGAAATTGAGGCATTGAGCCCGCCGTTAAAACCTATTGATTGAACCAGGCCGCCTCCGGGCGGCTTTAATTATTGGAGGCGTATGCTAATCCTGGCTGATTCAGGGTGAATGTTGATCCTTTTTTTATGGCAAATACGCATCGCTAGCTTTATGTGAATTGAGTGGATTAACAATGTTTTCCTGAACTGAATTTTTTCGCACATTATGCCTTCTGCTTCTAAAAATTTAAGAAATTTCTCTAGATTCTCTTTACGCACCATATGGGATTCAAAAAAAATCAGGCTACAGCCCTCAGCACGTAGTTCTCTCAAAAGTTTACGCATAGAAACGAAGATCTGCGCAGATGCCATCTCACCGATTGGGCATTTGGATGGCCTCATGTAAAGGTTTTTTTCATTGCCTCTTTTTTTTCTTATAAGAAACATTCCTCGACGCGAGCTGTGAGAAGCAATCCAGATGAGACACATTCCTGCCACTAGCAGGCATATCGATAAAACTAGTAGTTCCTTAACTATCATGAATTTTCCCTCCTATGTAGTTTATTAGTAACGGCAACAAGAAAAGTATCTTTAGGGAACGGTTGATATCCTTTGGCCAGCTAAACATATTTTTACTTTGTGCTGAAAAATGCATTCACAGAGTTTACTTTTCAACATAAATACCATGAGACATCGGCGAATTTTTCTACAATTGCCGAGGGTTGAAAACAACTAATTATCAGGAAATTCTGAATGATAGTTACACCCGACGCCATCATTATTGGAGGCACGAGTATGCATGGTATCTCAGCGCCTGGCGCAATAAATATTGGTGGTAAAGATAAACCACCAGCTGACACGATATTCATACAGAACGATAGCAACAAAACACCCACATCGCCGTGGTTCGTTACGCAGATAGACAGCACGCATTACACGATGTTGAACGCTACCGCCCCTAAAGGCTGGCAGTATCTCGGGGCATTCCTCGTCAGCGGTGAAACCGGTGCTCAAATTGGGCGGGCAGACGGCGCGGTCTGGACGATATCTAACCCCAGTATGGTGCAGCATATCAGCACATCCGCTGGTGGTCAGGCGGCTGTCAGTATTCTCACTGCCGGAACATGCACGCTGACGGTTATGCTGCGCGAAATGGTTTCAACGCTAGTCATAACTGCTAAATAACTATCGGGAGCAATAGTGAAGACTACTAACCTGGATTTAACCGAGGAGTGGCAGCTCGTTGCCGATACCGACCAAACCTATGATGTTCAGGTGGAGTTTGGGTCGGCATTATTTTGTCTTTCTCAGGATGCGCCAGACGTGTCTCAGGCAGGCCAAACCGTCAAGCCGGGGCGATGGCTGAAATTCACTGATCTAAGGGTGTGGTTTAAAACCACGTTGGTTGGGTCATATATTTCCGTCTCTTCGTACGATACCTCGAAAAGTTAATCAATTGAAAATTATTCTCATTTGAAAAGGTACTCCCGGCGAGATCGTTTACCGAGGGGGCGGCGACACGCGGAAAACGGCTGGTTTTTGAATTTTCATGCTGTCAGCAGCAGATCTATTAACTTTCTGATTATATTGAATTAAACCTCAATTCTGGTGACAAAAACTTTTTTGCCGTGTCACCTCACTCACTTCTATTCTATTGATTTCATTCAGTAATAAGCAAAACCACCTGACAACGTGAGGTGCCGATGTCAAATGTCAGCAATCTGGGCGACGCTTACAACTGGAGCGTAGCGAGAATTGCTGAGGCTTTCGGCTTGAATCGCGGAACAGTAAAAAAGCGTCTGCTTGAGGCTAATGCCCCTATCGCCAGTATGGTGCGCGGTAATCCTGTCTATGCGTTAAAAGATAACGCCGACGAAGACGGCATGGTTGTCAATTCAGTCATGGTCCGGGCATCAGGGAACGGCGTCGGGGTTGTAACGCCATTCAGTATTCAATTGAGCGGCGGTGAAGATGAGCCTTTTCCACTCAACACCCCTGTGGCTGTTGTGGGAACGACGATGATGTCCCGCCTGAGTGACGCCGGTACACTTAAACAGGCTCTAGCTGAAATTAATGATCAGCGTAACGCTCTGACGGTGATCGTGCGCGTCAGTAAAGAAACCACCGAAGAGAAACAGCGCGCGGCCATTCTGGCCGGTATCGGGAAACTGTCATCTGCTAAATCTGCGACAACCTATCAGCCGCGCATTGTGATTGCCCCCGGATTCAGCGAAGACGATGCGGTCGGAAAGGGGCTTGAAACTGTCGCCGGAAAACTGCGTGCGGTGGCATATGTAGACTGCAAATCAGGGGCGACACTGCAGGAAGTGGTCCAGCGCCGCCAGTCATATGGCGCACGCACTGAACTGCTGCGTCCGCGCGTTCAGGTCAGCAACGCCGATGGCCAGCTGGTTTACAGGCCTTACTCCGCCTTTGCTGCCGGACTGCGTGCGCGCATTGATTTCGAAAAGGGCTGGTGGTGGAGCAAATCCAATCAGGACATCAACAATATCCTCGGGGTTGAGCAGATTGATGAATTTATCCTCGGCGACAGAAACTGTGATGCCAACCTGCTGAATATGCAGAACGTCTCAACCATCGTGCGTCGTTCGGGATTTAAACACTGGGGAAACCGGCTGTGTGCAGACGATCCTCAGTGGCATTTTGAATCGGTGCGCCGAACGGCGGACGTCATTGAGGACAGCATTCAGGAGGCCATGCTGCCGTATGTGGATCGCCCTCTGGATCGTGAAAACGCGGATGACATTATCGGCACTATTAATGCCTATATGCGTCAACTGGTGGGCCTCGGTGCGATTTTCGGTGGCAGAGCCTGGCTGGATGAGGAACTGAATACAGCTGAAACGCTGGCGGCGGGTGAGCTGTATATCAATTACGATTTTGGTCCGAAATCGCCAACCGAGCTGATCAGCCTGCGCGTCCGGGTTAATAACAATTATGCGCTTGAGGAGATGCTGGCCGCATGAGTACTAAAAACACATTACGTGCATGGACGTTTTTCCGGCAGGGGGTGCGCATTCAGGGCGCGCACGAATTCACGCCGCCGACACTGGCGATCGTTAAAACCGATTTGCGTACCGGCGCGCAGGACGCACCGACACCCGTTGATGACGGCATGGAGGCGCTGACCTGTCAGATTAAATTCTACGGCATCGATACCGATATGCTGACGGCATTTGGTTTCGTCAGTGGCAGCCGCCCGCGCTTCACTGCCTATCAGGGCTATCTGGCTAACGGCACCGCGCTGGGAACGATTGAGGAAATCGAAGGGTTTGTGCATACCGTGACGCCGGATGCGCGGGGTAAAGACACTCTGTCAGAGAACGCCATCACGGTTGACATTGCGGTCAGTTATTACAAACAGACTAAAGACGGTCAGGAGCTGTTTGAAATCGACACCGAGCGATTTGCCCGACGCGTAAACGGCGTTGACGTGCTGGCCGGACTGGCATCAAAAGTCCGTCTGTAATTTGCATCCATTAATCCTTCACTCATAACGGCCTCCGGGCCGTTTTTTATTTCAGGAGTTATCTATGAGTTTTCCTGCCGAAACAAGAACCATCAAACTGTTCACCCCGGTCAAGCTGGAGGGTGGCACGGAGTTAAACGTCGTTCACATGCGCGAACCGCTGGTGCGCGACCGCATCGCGCATGCAAAAGATCGCGGCAATGAAGAGGAGAAGGAGGCGCGGATGATTGCGCAGCTATGTAACCTCAGCGAGCAGGATATCTGGCTGCTGACAGCGGCGGATTATGCGCAGCTGACGGACGCCTTCAACGTTTTTATGCTCCCGCCCGCAGAGCGACCGAAGGAGAGTTGATCCGGGCGATACGCTTTCTGGGCAGGCGGCTGCATTTCCCGATGGGGGACTATCTGAATATGCCATTCAGCACGTTTTCCGATTTTCTGTTTGACGAGATGGAGGCATTAAACCGTGGCCGGAATAAGTCAAAACCTTAAAGCCACCATAACGTTCGGCGGCAATATCGATAGTTCATGGAAACGCTCAGCTACCGACCTGCAAAAGAACCTGAAAGCGGTGGGAAAAGAATCCGAGCGTCTTACTAAGGACCAGACAAAACTTGCCACCGAGATCAAAAAAGCCAAGCTGGCCGGAAACAGCATCAGCGATTTGAAACGTCAGTACAGTTCGGTGACGCGTGAGATACGCAAAACCGAGGCCGAACAGCAAAAACTGAACCGCCAGATTCAGCGTGGTGAGCGTATTAATGCCTTTAAAGGCAAGGCGGGTGGATTGTTCAGGCGGGGCTTAAACGTCGGTGGCCACCTCGGGGGCATGGTGGCACCTGGTCTTGGGGTTGGCGGCGGAGGTGTGGTTGCCACCGCGCTGGCGTCACTCATCGCGCCAGCGGCCACCAATGCAGAAACAGCACGGCAGGCGGGGGTGGCGCGCAGCTATGGCGTTGATGTAGGGACCTATAACGCATGGGACTCGCTGGCAAAACAGTACGACATGACCGGCGAGAATTTTGGCGATCTCTTTGAGGAGTACCTGCACAAATCCGGGGAGTATAAGCAGAACGGCAAGCAGGGTGCGCTGCAGGACGCCTTTGAAACACTGGGGTTCAAAGCGGGTGACATGGCTGGCCTGAGCGACATGGCGCAGTTCAGTAAAATCATTGAGCGTGCGCTGAGCCTGAAAGATGAGTCAAAAGCCTCGTTCGCTCTGGATTCTCTTTTCGGCGGCGAGGCCAGCAAGCTGCTGATGCTGGTGAAACAGTCCGGCAGGAGCTATCGCGACTTAATGGATGAGCAGCACCGCTATAACCTCGTTACCAAAGCGGGTGCTGACGGCGCGGTGGAGGGCAATAAAGCGGTTGAGAATCTTAAAACCGTTCTCTTCAGCGCCGGTGCGGAGATATCGGGACAGCTGGGCAATCAGCTTGCTCCCCGCATCAGGGAACTGACTGATGATTTGGCTGAGTGGTTCAAAGGCGGCGGCATCAACAGGGTAGTAAAATTTCTGCGCGATGATCTTTATCCCGGCGTACTGACGTTCGGCCAGGGCGTGGTATATGTCGGAAAAATTATTTATGCCCTGGCTAAAAAACTCTCCTGGCTGCTACCCGATGAGCGGGGGGATCAAAAAAATGTTTTGAAATCGCTGGCGATGACGGGTTCAGTCGATATCGCCAGACTGACGGCAAAACGCAACGGCCAGGAAGAGTGGTTCGATCAGCAGCTGAAGCAGCACCCGGAATTGCCGGAACAGGTTAAAAAATCTTTTACCTCTACCCGTGGTTATTTCAACGATGACGATGAGACGTTTGAAAAATCGCTCGATCCTTATCTGACTGCAAAGAAAGAAAGCCTGCCTGACTTCTCTGATGCCCTGAAAAAAAATTCTGCCACGTCAGAGGCCCAGTCGGGCCGTTACTGGGGTGATCTCAGTGAGCGCATAGATTCTGCTGATACACAGCAGAAACAGGTTGAGATGACCGATAACCGCAAATTTGAATACCGGTTTGAGATTAACGGTGCGCAGGGACAGAGCGAGCGCGGGATTGCCGACGAGCTGGAGGCTATAACCAAAACCAACCCGGCATTCAACGGTGACAACAGCCTGATGGATGGAGGTGCTATCTGGTGAGTGAAATAATCCCATTAATTGAGGCTTCCGGGCAGGCGCAGCAGTCTGCCATCCGGGGCGGTCAGGCTGCACGGGTCATGATGATGCTGGGCGATTTTGCATTCTCCATTGATACCACAGCATATAAATCGCTTTCACGTGAAGCCAGCTGGAACTGGAGTGAACAGGAGAGGATAGGCAAACAGAGTCTGCTGCAGTACACAGGAAAACCCGGACGGACGGTGCGACTCGATGGAGAGGCGCATGCGTTTTTTCGTAACGGTGTTGATGCAGTTAATGACCTGTACGACCTGGCTGATTTAGCTCAGCCCCAGTTGCTGGTGAGTGGTGAGGGTGACGTGCTGGGCTGGTGGGCGGTAACTCAATTCAGCGATACAACGGATCGCTTCCTGCCTGGAGGCGGACACCGTAATAAAAACTGGACGATGACGTTAAAACATTATGCCGACGATATATCAAACCCGTGATGGCGATGTGCTGGATGCCATTTGCGCAGATCACTATGGCACTGCAAATGTGTCCTCCAGCGTTTCAGCAGTACTGGAGGCAAATCGGGGGCTGGCAGACAGGGAGGCTATTCTGCCTGCAGGAGTTGCCATCACCCTCCCTGACCTGACCACGCCGGTTACTGATTCTGCAATTAGTCTGTGGGATTAACATGACTGAACAGATTGTAAATACAGAGTATGCGCCAGCATTCAGCGTGAGCGCTGAGGGCAAGGATATTACCCGCGCTCTGCAGGATTGCCTGGCTGAACTCACCCTGACTGATAATGGCGGCGCAACGGCTAAAGCCGACGAACTGAAAATCACGCTAATCTCTGCAACGCTGCCGCTGCCATCTAAAGGGGCGCGTCTGAGGGTGGCGCTGGGATTTAATGATCAGCTGGTCGATAAGGGATGGTTTGTTGTTTCGGGGGTGGGCAGCAGTGGGCCACCCCGGCGCGTAGAAATCTATGCCACTGCCGCACCGATGAACGCCCAGAAACAGCCCGGTAATGTGCTGAGTCACAAAACTCGCAGCTGGGATGATATCCGGCTGGCCGATCTTGTTAAAACCGTGGCCGCAGACAACGGGCTGAAGCCGAAAGTGGCCGCAGAACTCGCAGAAATTCACATCGATCACATCGACCAGGTTGCAGAGTCAGATGCCAATCTGATGTCGCGGCTGGCGAGAACCTACAATGCCATCAGTAAACCTGCTGGTGGATACTGGCTGTTTCTGGTGCAGGGGGCGATGAAAACTGCTGCCGGTAAGGAGGCTGGAAGTATCACTATCACCCCTGATGAACTATCCAGCTGGACGTATAGCGAGGGCCAGCGTGGCAGCACAACCGGTAAGGCCACGGGTAGTGATGGCAAAGCAAGTGGTAAAGTCGGGGTGCGCTATTACGATGAGGCTGATGGCAGGACAAAAACCACCACAGTCGATCACGATGGACCGTCAATCACCAATCCCTATACCCAGCCAGGAAAATCCACTGCAGACCAGCAGGCCAAATCCCGCAAAACACAGGCGCAGCGTAACGAGCAGAAAATGACGCTCACTGGCCCATGCCGTCCCAGACACATTGCTTTAACGGCTGAGTCTGGCGTTACGACGTCCGGATTTGGCTCCAGAGAGGATCGTTCCTGGCTGGTGGAATCGCTTGTTTTCTCACTGACCTCATCGGGCCTGAGCTTCACCTATAACCTGGTGGTTAACATCAACGCTAAGAGCAAGAAAGGCAAAAAGGGCAGCACGGATAAATCCGGGCCGGCCTATTTCGGTTGACCCTCCAGGCAGCCTCATTCAACGGATGACTCTCATGAACGGTGTAAACATCCGGACGGGCAAACGCCTGTCGGGTTCGGCGCATCTGCGCCAGTCGGTCAGCGACATTCTGACCACGCCCATAGGCAGCCGGGTGCTGGTACGCGATTACGGCAGTGAGCTGCCGGATTTAGCAGACGCGC
>Ga0308162_1001064_pt1 | contig 24163 bp, 20 predicted proteins | sample PhySR2_FD_201370 | JGI IMG/M metagenome (GOLD analysis project Ga0308162, IMG submission 201370) | Phyllosphere microbial communities from UC Gill Tract Community Farm, Albany, California, United States - DLSLS.R2 | ecosystem: Host-associated > Plants > Phyllosphere > Unclassified | place: USA... | reverse complement strand
CCCAGGATTACCGCGCCCAGTACCAGTTTAGTACGATTCATTATTAATACCCTCTAGATTGAGTTAATCTCCATGTAGCGTTACAAGTATTACACAAACTTTTTTAGGTTGAGAATATTTTTTTGTTGGGAATGCGCCTATTTTTGATCGTTCGCTCAAAGAAGCATCGTATTTGGCATTTTTGTCGAAAAAGCTATGTTAAAAAAGGCATTTTTCATCGGATTCATCTTAGATAATTGGCGATTAAATAGAAAAACCCGATTTGCTTTTTGATTAGACAGGGCTAAAGACAGGAATAAAAAAAGCGCCCCGTGGGGCGCTTTAATCAAAATTAATTCGTTCGGGAATTATTACAGCACGTGAACAGATGCGGTGTTAGTGGTGCCCGCTGGGACCAGCGCACCAGAAACCATTACCACAACGTCGCCTTTCTGTGCCAGACCGCTTTGCAGCGCCAGTTCTTTACCCTGGATGTAGAAATCGTCAGTTGATGCGATTTCTTCCACCAGATGCGCCACAACGCCTTTGCTCAGCACCAGCTGACGCGCAGTCGTTTCGTTAGTGGTAAGCGCCAGGATGGTGGCGTCCGGGAAGTATTTACGCACTGCACGAGCAGATTTACCGCCCTGGGTTGCCACAACGATCAGCGGCGCGTCCAGTTTTTCGGCGGTTTCTACCGCACCGCGGCACACTGCTTCGGTGATGCGCAGTTTACGGCTGTCGTTGTTGAAGTCCAGACGGCTGGTCATCACGCGGTCAGTACGCTCGCAGATGGTCGCCATGATGCTAACGGCTTCCAGCGGGTATTTCCCTTTTGCAGACTCACCGGACAGCATGACTGCGTCGGTACCGTCGAGGATGGCGTTCGCCACGTCGCCTGCTTCTGCGCGGGTAGGGCGTGGGTTTTTGATCATGGAGTCCAGCATCTGCGTCGCGGTGATAACCACTTTGCGCGCGCGAACGCATTTCTCGATCATCATCTTCTGCGCGAAGATAACTTCTTCAACCGGGATTTCAACGCCCAGGTCACCACGTGCAACCATGATGCCGTCAGACGCTTCGAGGATTTCGTCGAAGTTGTTCAGGCCTTCCTGGTTTTCAATTTTGGAGATGATCTGAATCTTCTCGCCGCCGTGCGCTTTCAGGTGCTCACGGATTTCCACCACGTCGGAACGCTTACGGATAAAGGACGCTGCCACGAAGTCAACGCCTTGCTCGCAGCCGAAGATCAGGTCTTGCTTGTCTTTTTCAGCCAGTGCTGGCAGCGCGATGGAAACGCCCGGCAGGTTAACGCCTTTGTTTTCGCCCAGGTCGCCGTTGTTCAGCACTTTACAGATAACTTTATTACCTTCGATAGCGGTCACTTCCATGCCGATCAGGCCGTCGTCCACCAGAACGGTGTTGCCAACGGACAGATCGCTGGTGAAGCCTTCATAGGTTACCGCAACGGTTTCGCTGTTGCCGACAACAGACTTGTCGGTGGTGAAGGTGAAGGTCTGACCCGCTTTCAGGGAAACGTCGTTACCGCCTTCCAGCTTGATAGTACGGATTTCAGGACCTTTGGTGTCCAGCAGGATTGCGGCTTTTTTGCCGGTCTTGCTCATCACGTTGCGCAAGTTCTGGATACGCTGACCGTGCTCAGCATAGTCACCGTGAGAGAAGTTCAGACGCATAACGTTCATGCCGGCGTCCAGCATTTTGCTCAGCATCTCTTCAGATTCGGTTTTTGGGCCGATGGTGCAAACAATTTTCGTCTTTTTCATGACAGTCTTAGTCTTTAAGTTGGGAAGGATATGGAAATCTCGCTCCGGGGGCGCACCGCCGCGGAGTCAAACCTGTGTTGCAAAAGAGTATATGACACGCACTAAGGATAGGAGACATCAAATGAGCGTGCAGAAGAAAGTGTGCCTGTGTGACAGCCCAACGGGAGAGAGGAAAAGTTGTACGTGGTTTTTTGTCTTCCAAGCGCTGAAACCATTCACCAGGGATTTGGCGCGCATTATACGCTGAAAGGGAGGTAAAAGGAAAATGGAAACAGCGTTTCAAAAACAATCTTTGCAGTTTCACATAAGATTGTTATCAATGCGTTAAGGTGAAATGACATCTTATGGCGGCAGGTGCAACACCTGCCGCGTATTGCTTAAAGAGTCAGCGCCTGGTCGAGGTCGGCGATCAAATCCTGCGCGTCCTCTATCCCCACCGACAGGCGGATAAGCTGCGGGACGATCCCGTTAGCCAGACGCTGCTCAAGAGGGATAGAGGCGTGCGTCATGCTGTAGGGCTGGCTGACCAGACTCTCCACGCCGCCCAAACTTTCGGCAAGCGTAAACAGTTTCAGTTTGCGGATGACCTCTGTCGCGCGTTGCGCATCGCCTTTAACCACCAGCGAAATCATGCCGCCGGGCAGCGCCATCTGGCGACGGGCAAGTTCATACTGCGGGTGTGACGCCAGCCCCGGGTAAAATACGCTCTCAACCTGCGGGTGCTGCTCCAGCCATTGGGCCACGGCCAGTGCGTTGATTGAGTGGCGCTCGACGCGCAGCGAAAGGGTACGGATGCCGCGCAGGGTCAGGAAACTGCTGAACGGATCCAGAACGCCGCCAACGGCGTTTTGCAGGAAGCCCAGCTGTTCGGCCAGCGCCGGGTTATCGCCCACCACCGCCAGCCCGGCCACCACGTCCGAATGGCCGTTGAGATATTTGGTGGCTGAGTGCACCACGATATCAAATCCGGACGCCAGCGGACGGTGGATCACCGGTGAGGCAAAGGTGTTATCCGCCACGCTGATAACGCCATGACGACGCGCAATGTCCGCTATCGCCGCCAGATCGGCCAGCTTTAACAGCGGATTGGTCGGTGTTTCTACCCAGACCATGCGCGTCTGGGGCCGGATCGCGGCTTCGATAGCCGCCAGGTCGCCGGGTTTTACCCAGCTCACCTGCAGCCCGGCGCTGCGCTTGCGCACGTTTTCTATCAGGCGCCAGGTGCCGCCGTAAACGTCATCAATGGCGATGATATGGCTGTCTTTATCCAGAAGCTCAAGCACGGTCGAAATCGCCGCGAGGCCGGACGCAAACGCGTAGCCCCGCGAACCGCCTTCAAGCCCGGCAATCGCGGTTTCCAGCGCGTGGCGGGTCGGGTTACCGCTGCGGGAATACTCATAGCCGGTGTGCTCGCCCGGCGACGGTTGTGCAAACGTGGACGTGGCGTAAATCGGCGGCATGACCGCGCCGTGCTCGTCGCGAAACTCGCCGCTGTGAACGCTGAGGGTGGCCAGATTTTTCATCGTTTATTCCTTTATTGTGACAGGCGGTTGCGCCAGGTGGTCAGAACGTCGCTGCGCGTGATCAGCCCTAAAAAACGGTCGTTGTCAGTAATGACAGCGACCAGACCGCGGTCGAAGATGTTGAACAGGGCGCTGTCAGGGGCGTGTTTATCGAGAAACTCAACCTGTCGCGTCATGGCCCGGGTGACGGGTAGCGCGAAACGATCGCCATCCCCTCCGATATGGCGCAGCAGATCCCACTCATCAATGATGCCAACGACCCGGCCATTCTCCATGACCGGAAGCTGGGAGATGTCATACAGGCGCATTCGCGCCAGCACGGTGGAGAGCGTGTCATCCGGTGCGACAGTCACCGTTGCACCCTCGTCGTGCCGCAGGGCAATGTAGTCGGACAGGTCGCCAGCCGCAGGGCGCGAGATCAACCCCTGCTGGCGCAGCCAGTCATCGTTAAACATTTTTGAGAGATATTTATTGCCGCTGTCGCAGGCAAAGGTCACCACGCGTTTGGGCGAGGACTGTGCCTGGCAATATTTCAGCGCGGCGGCGAGCAGCGTGCCGCTGGAGGAACCGGCCAGAATGCCCTCTGTTTTCAGCAGGTCGCGCGCGGTGGCAAAAGCCTCGCGATCGCTGATGCGCCAGGCGCGGTTCACCCCCTCAATGTGGGCCAGCGGGGGAATAAAGTCTTCGCCAATCCCCTCGACCAGCCAGGCGCCGGCATCCTGATAGCGCCCGGTCTCAACCTGATCGGCCAGAACCGACCCGGCGGGATCCGCCAGCACGAACTCGGTGTGAGGAGAGTGTTCGGCAAACCATGCCTGCAGGCCACCCAGCGTTCCGCCGGAGCCAACGCCAACGACAATGGCGTCGATGTTGCCATTAAGCTGCTCAAACAGCTCCGGTGCGGTCGTGGTGCGGTGCGCCAGCGGGTTGGCTGGATTATTAAACTGGTCGATATAAAACGCACCGGGCAATTCGTCCGCCAGACGTTGGGCGTAATCCTGATAGTAGGCCGGGTGGCCTTTATTCACGTCTGAACGGGTGAGCACCACCTGTGCGCCCAGCGCACGCAGGTGGAATATCTTTTCACGACTCATTTTGTCCGGCACAACCAGAATCAGCGCATAGCCTTTTTGCGCCGCAATCAGCGCCAGGCCCAGCCCCGTATTCCCGGCAGTGGCCTCAATAATCGTGCCGCCGGGCTGCAACAGGCCGCTGCGCTCGGCTTCCGCGATCATCGACAGCGCCACGCGATCTTTAATCGAGCCGCCGGGGTTCTGGTTTTCCAGCTTGAGAAACAACGAGCAGGGGCCGGTATCGAGTTTGTGCAGCTGGATGACGGGCGTCTGGCCAATCAGGTCGGTAACGGAATGGTAAATCGTCATGGTCATGTCCTTTCAGGATTTCATGACCGGATGATAGGACCCTGAAATTTTCTCAATAAAGAACCTTTCACTGCCAGTTATGACAGAAAGGAATATTCATACCGTTTCGGGGGGGAAAGACAGCAAGACGTAAAGTGCTCTGGAAGTGAGGATGGCCAAATCGACCTGTTTTGCGCTAAAAATAGCCGATTTTGCCGGCTGAGCGCGGCGGTATATGCATTCGCCAGAAATCAATTGCTGAAATTCATCTAACAGGCTCGCAGGCTGTAGCTGCGCCTCTTATTTCATCAGGTTATAAGACATTCCATTTTGGTCATTTCAAAGTTGATAACGGCTGTTTACTCTCTTTTGGACATCCATACTGCTAAACCGCTAAATGCGGAACGGATCAGAATAAGAATGATAGTACTCAGGAACATTTCGAAGATTTTTGACAACGGAAAGGTGGCGCTCACGGCGGTTGATAACGTCAATCTGACGGTGGAGCAGGGCCAAATTTACGGCATTATCGGCTACAGCGGCGCGGGGAAAAGTACCTTAATTCGCCTGCTCAATGGCCTTGAAAAGCCAAGCGTCGGTAGCGTGACCATCAACGGGCAGGATATTTCCGCCGCAAAAGGCGAAGCGCTGCGACAGGCACGCCTGAAAATCAGCATGGTTTTCCAGCACTTCAACCTGCTGTGGTCGCGTACGGTGAATGAGAATATCGCCTTTTCGATGCAAATTGCGGGTGTCCCTAAAGCCCGGATCAAGGCTCGCGTGGCCGAACTGGTAGAGCTGGTTGGGCTGAAGGGGCGCGAAAATGCCTATCCGTCTCAGCTGAGCGGCGGTCAAAAACAGCGTGTCGGCATCGCCCGTGCGCTGGCGAATAACCCTGACGTGCTCTTGTGCGATGAGGCCACCTCTGCGCTTGATCCGCAGACCACCGATCAGATCCTCGATCTGCTTTCGGACATTAACCGTCGCTTTAAGCTGACCATCGTGCTGATCACCCACGAAATGCACGTGGTGCGCAAAATTTGCGACCGCGTGGCGGTGATGGAAAACGGCAAAGTGGTGGAAGAGGGAGAGGTCCTGAGCGTCTTTACGCATCCGCAGCAGCCGATTACCCAACAGTTTGTCCGTCAGGTGAGCCAGTACGCCGAGGATGAAAGCTTTAATGCCGAACTGGCGAACGCGCTGGAGGGCACGGTGATCAGGCTGACCTTCACCGGGCACAGCACGCACCGTCCGGTTGTGGGCGAACTGACCCTGCGCTACGGCCTGCCGTTTAATATTCTGCACGGAAAAATGACCCAAACCGCCCACGGGGTATTTGGACAACTGTGGGTGCACGTGGTGGCATCCGATGAACAACTGAACAATATCCTCGCCGATTTGCAGCACAGCGATATTGAAGGCGAGGTCGTGAAGCATGGCTGAGAATCTCTTTCCGCATCTGAAGTGGGACCAGCTCTGGTCTGCAACCCAGGAGACCCTGTACATGACGGCGCTGTCCGGGGTGGCGACGTTTGTGCTGGGCATCGTGCTTGGCCTGGCGCTGTTTTTAACCGCGCGCGGCGGGCTGTTTCAGAACCGTACGGTCTACAGCGTGATCTCGATTGTGGTGAACGTGTTCCGCTCTATCCCGTTCATCATTCTGATCGTACTGCTGATCCCGTTCACGAAAACGATTGTCGGCACCATTCTCGGGGCCAACGCGGCGCTGCCTGCTCTGATTGTTGGCGCGGCACCTTTCTATGCGCGTCTGGTTGAGATTGCCCTGCGCGAAGTGGACAAAGGGGTAATCGAAGCCACGCGTTCCATGGGAGCCCGGCTGAGCACGTTAGTGTTTCGGGTTTTACTCCCGGAATCATCACCCGCACTGGTTTCAGGTATCACAGTGACGCTCATCGCGCTGGTGAGCTACAGCGCGATGGCGGGAGTGATTGGTGCCGGCGGGTTGGGAAACCTGGCCTATCTGGAAGGATTCCAGCGCAACCACGGTGACGTCACGCTGGTGGCAACGGTGACCATTTTGATCATCGTTTTCATTATCCAGTTCTGCGGCGATGTCATTACTTCACTGTTAGACAAAAGATAATCTCTAATAACACACAGGAACCATATCATGAAAAAAACGCTGACGCTGATCGCCGCCGCCACCCTGAGCGCCCTGAGCTTCGCCTCGTGGGCCGACACGCTGACCGTGGGCGCATCCAATACACCGCACGCGGAAATTCTGGAGCAGGCGAAGCCGATCCTGGCGAAGCAGGGTATCGATCTGGAGATCAAACCGTTCCAGGACTACATTCTGCCTAACACCGCGCTGGCGGGGCGCGACATCGATGCTAACTACTTCCAGCATATTCCCTATCTTAACAGCGTGCTGAAAGATCACGCGGGCGACAAGGATTACGATTTTGTCAGCGCGGGCGCGATCCACATTGAGCCAATCGGCATCTACTCGAAAAAATACAAATCGCTGAAGGATCTGCCGGAAGGCGGCAAAATTATCATGCGCGACGCGGTGTCTGAAGAGGGGCGCATCCTCTCCATCTTCGAGAAAGAGGGCGTGATCAAGCTGAAGCCGGGCATCGACAAAGTGACTGCGCGCATCAGCGATATCGTGGAGAACCCGAAAAAGCTGCAGTTTACGCCTAACGTAGAAGCTTCTCTGCTGCCGCAGATGTACAACAACGACGAAGGCGCGGCGGTGGTGATTAACGCCAACTACGCCATCGACGCTGGCCTTGATCCGGTTCACGACCCGATTGCAGTCGAGAGCGGTGAGAACAACCCGTACGCCAATATCATCACCGTGCATCGCGGTGACGAGAAGAAAAAAGATATCGTTGCGCTGGTGGACGTGCTGCACTCCAAAGAGATTCAGGACTGGATCCGCACCAAATATAAAGGCGCGGTGATCCCCGTTAATAACTGATGCGTTGATTAAACAGATGAAGCCCGGTGAACGTCTCGCCGGGCTTTTTTTGTATCCAGCCGATGAATCATTTAAGCTGGCCGTTTAGGGCAACGGAGTGATGACGATGGGCAATGTGACCAAAGACGAAGCGCTGTATCAGGAGATGTGCCGGGTGGTGGGGAAGGTCGTTCTTGAGATGCGCGATCTGGGCCAGGAGCCGAAGCATATTGTGATTGCCGGCGTGCTGCGTACCGCACTCGCGAACCAGCGCGTGAAACGCAGCGAACTGACCACCCAGGCGATGGAAACAGTGGTGAAAGCCCTGGCCGGCTGAGGTTTGTCCCGGCGTGGTTCCCGCACGCTCAACGGCACCGCGCGCAACCTGGCCCTGAACTGGGCTAAAACGCCCGTGTAAAGCACTTTGGCGCGGAAAAACGGGCGGTGAATCGCTCGGTGAATCAGGCGGCTTTTGTTACCAATAGGTCCTTTCATTTCATGGAGAAAATGATGAAACGGACCACGCTCACTACAGCCCTTTCTGCCCCCGCTTTACTGTTTGCCATGCACGCCGCTCATGCTGCCCCCCAGGCGCACGTGGAGTGCAGTTATTCCCACACGCTCGGCGACGATGCGATCATGATGTACGGCATGCCCAACCAGGCCATGCTGCACGACTTCTTTGGCAACAGGCATACCGACGCGGCCTCTACCCGTGAAACGCTGCGCCAGCACGAAGAGACAACCTGCGATAACAAAGCCGACAGCTCGGCCTACTGGGTGCCGTCGCTGCGCCTGCCGGACGGCACGGTGGTGAAACCGGCCTACCAAAAAACCTACTATCAGGCCTCACACGTCGATACCTGGCCGCTTTCACCTTTCCCGGCGGGGCTGTCGCTGCTGGCGGGAGACCACCACGGCGCGGCGCCCAACCCACACATCACGTTCCTTTGCGCGAACGGCAAAGGCTACAGCAACAAGGTGGGGGAAACGTGCGGCCTGCGTAAAGCGAAGGATGCGGTACAGTTTAATATTGGCATACAGTTTCCGAACTGCTGGGATGGCGTCAACCTGAAGCCGGTTCACGGTCTCGCGAATGCCACCTACGACATCAAAGGCGCCTGCCCGAGCGGGTTCCCGGTGAAGATCCCCACCGTCAATATGAACGTGGCCTGGGTACTCCCGACCATCACCTCCCTGGACACCACAAAAGTGCAATTGTCTATGGATCCGATCATGCACGGTAACGAGCGTGAGGAGCGCTGGGGCAGCCTGTACACGGCCCATGCCGACTTTATGAACGGCTGGACCGAAGAGGGGGCGCGTTTTATGACTGACCGGTGTATGAACCGGGGAATGGACTGCGGTACCACCGTGCCTTACGGCTATTCCATACCGAAAGCGAACGTCTGGCTTAGCAGTCAGGAGCCTGACGCGTCCCAGCCTGCGCCGCAGGTGCTACTGGTTCAGGATAACTGGCAGAACGGCGGGCGCACCCGCAACGCCGAAACCCTGTCGCTGGTGAAATTTAAAATCCCACCGCTGCCAGCAGGCCAGGACGCCTCGCAGTTCAAGTATCGCGTGCGGATCTTCGGCGGGAAGGTTGAGACCAACGGTGCCGATCAGATCTTCTTCTACCCGGCCAGCAACGACTGGGATCCGGCCACCGTGCGCTGGACCTCGCGCCCGGCGTGTAACTACCGGTCTGATGCCGTGCTCTATCTAAACCATTCGCGCGAGTATCGCATGGTCGATGTGGACAAAGCCGTACGCAAGGCGCTGGCCGAAGGCAAAACGGAAATTTCATGGTATATCGGGGGCGATCGGCAGGGGAATCACTATCAGTTCCAGCCGGCCTCGTCGGACGAGAGCATCATGTTAATGCTGAGCGGATTCAAGCATGTCCCTGAAAATTAAGGGATGAAACGATAATAAAAAAAGCACCGGGTCACCGGTGCTTTCTCATCAGATCTTGCAGGCGTCGCCGCAGTCATCGTCGGCGACAATCGCCTGGGCCTTTTTGTCCGCGTCATCAAGACGTTCCGCGTTACGCTCTTCTGCTTCATCCAGCCCGTTAAACACTAAGTTATCGAGATCAATTTCCATAGGACACCTGCCTGGTTCAGTTTTTGATACTGGCAGAGTATAGGGCAAAATGCGCCTGCAATGTACCGTGCAGCACATAAGAATAATCCCTGCCATACTCAGTGGTTTATCGCTGAGGAAACCTGATGATTACGCTCTGTAAAACCTGCGGCACCTCTTACGATCGCCAGCCTGACAGATGCCCGATTTGCGAAGATGAACGCCAGTACGTTCCGGCTACCGGGCAGGCATGGATGGATTTTGACAGCGTCACCGCAACGCACACCAACAAATGGCAGCAGCTGGAGCCGCAGTTGCTGGCCCTGAAAACCGTTCCGGCATTTGCCATCAGCCAGCGGGCATTCCTGTTGCGGACCGCCCACGGCAATATTCTCTGGGATTGCATCGCGAACCTTGATCCGGCTACCCGATCGCTGGTCACGGCGCTCGGCGGCATCAGCGCCATCGCGATCTCGCATCCTCATTACTACACGACGATGCAGGACTGGGCCGAGGCCTTTGATGCCCCGGTTTATCTCCATGCCAGCGACCGCGAATGGGTAATGCGCGACAGCCCGGCGCTCCACTTCTGGGAAGGCGACGCGCTGGAGATCGCGCCGTCGGTCACGCTTCTGCGCCTTGGCGGACACTTTGCCGGGGGCACGGTGCTGCACTGGCAGGACGGCGACGGGGTTTTACTGGCCGGAGACATTCTTCAGGTCACCCCAGGTCAAACCGCCGTCTCGTTTATGTGGAGCTACCCCAACATGCTTCCGCTGCCTGCTGCAACCGTAGCGCAGGTGACGGACCGGCTGATGGGCAAACGTTATCAGCGTCTTTATGGCGCGTTTGAAGGGCAGAACGTACTGGCGAAAGCGGATGAGATTGTGCAGCGGTCGGGCCAGAAATATATTGCTTGTCTGGACTAAAGCGCGGTGGTTAACTTTACGAGTGTGATCGCGATCATACCTAAACTAAAACAGATAAAAGAGAAATGGCTATGCAACATATCATTGAAGGTTTTCTCAGCTTTCAAAAAGAGATTTTCCCGCAACGTAAAGAGCTCTTCCGCAGTTTAGCGTCCAGTCAGAATCCCAAAGCGCTGTTCATCTCTTGCTCCGACAGCCGTCTGGTCCCGGAACTGGTTACGCAGCAAGAGCCGGGACAGCTTTTTGTCATTCGTAATGCTGGCAACATCGTGCCGCCGTTCGGGCCAGAGCCTGGCGGCGTGTCTGCCACGATTGAGTATGCAGTTGTGGCGCTGGGCGTAACCGACATCGTGATCTGCGGTCACTCCAACTGTGGTGCAATGAAGGCGATTGCCGATAACGCCAACCTGGAGCCAATGCCTGCCGTTTCGCACTGGCTGCGCTATTCCGATGCCGCTAAAGCGGTCGTCGAGAAGAAAAGCTGGGAGCGCCCGATCGATAAAGTGAACGCGATGGTGCAGGAAAACGTCTTTGCCCAGCTGAGCAACATCAAAACCCACCCGTCGGTGGCGGTCGGGCTGCGCAACAACGCCATTCGCCTGCACGGCTGGGTGTATGATATCGAGAGCGGCGATATTCGTGCCCTTGATAAAGACACCAAAACCTTCGTGTCATTGTCTGAAAACCCGAGCGTATTCTTCGAGTAATCAGCCATCAAAGGGCACGGAAGCCCTGTTAGTTCTCTACAAACTGCAATTTCTTGCGCGATCGCACTGCCGGTTGCGACACCGCTTTTGCCATCGCTTCACCCATCTCTGCGCTTTCTGCCAGCCCCTGAACAAAGGGATGGTCGTGCATGAGCCACGGTATCGCTCCAAACGCAATCCGCCCGCGTAGTGCCTCGGGCGCGCGCAGGGTATAGTCCTCTCCAACGTCCGGTATCTCATCCCCCGTTGCCAGCAGCTGTTTGCGCAGCGAAGGGAAGGGCAGATCCTTCGTTTTGAGGGGCTTTTGCCCGCGAGCATCAATGAACACGTCGAAGCGGTAGGTGGTCTCGCCGGTTCTGATGGCGGTTTGATCGCTCCCGATATCCAGGTCGTAATCCTCGCCAAGCGCCAGCACGCTGATGATCCCCGCTTCCCGAAGGGCCAGCAGCCTGCGAATCGACTGAGAGGGGATGGCTGCATAATTATCAATAAACACCCGCGCCAGCCCCCGCTTGAATCGTTCTGCGTCCCGGTCATCCAGATGATGCACCACTTCCTGAACCACCTCATGCAGCCGCAGGACGGTGTAGCGCCAGGCAACGGTGCGTTTATCGCGTTTGTTTCGCTCTACCTCGCGAAGGTTATCCTCCGCCCACGAGAAGGGATCGTGACGTTTGCGATCGGCGAACCAGGCATCAAAAACAGTATCGGGATCCAGCGTATTCAGGGCAATCGCCTCGCTCCACTGCGGGTCGGCCTGTTCAAGTTCCCTGACCATCAGGGCAAAAATCCGGTCGAGCAATCCCTCCGGGCCTTTTGCGATTTCGGCGTCGGCAGCCGCGTCGGTCAGGATCGACAGCGGTTCATAGGGGATAGGGCAGTAAAAATCCGCCTCGGGCAGAATGCCCGTGCGCGACATCAGCACAATTTTCAGATCCTGGCTTTTGTCGTCCAGCTCAAACCTGTCGTCAACAAAGCGTCCATGCTGGATCACCACCGCCATGGCCGCATCCAGCCCGCTGAGCGAGGTGCCCATAATCCCGACACGGCAGGGCGGAATTTTGGCGTCCATCAGGCCCGACCACGGGCTCGGGAAGAATGTTTTTGATGCTTCATCGTCTTCGGGCCAGACGTGGCCGGTGGCGATAACCGCGAGATCAAATTTATCGTCAAAGGGGGCGTCATTGACGCAGAGGGTCACGCCGTCTTCCCGGACATCAAGGTCGGTAACCGGGGCGGATTCATGCACCTGGACATCGAATCCGCGGCGCTGCGCTTCTTGCACAATGGCTAAAAAGCGGTCGCGAAAGTACTCGCCCAGCAGAATGCGCGGCAAAAACTGTCGTTCATGCAGCGTCGATTTATCCACGCCGTAGCGTGTGAGATGTGTCTGGCTTTGCGTCCTGAGCCAGTCCAGGTAGGTTATAAAGAGCGGCGGGATCTCGATACTGGCGATATTAGCCAACATCAGCCGCGAATTGTCCTCGTCGCTGTAGGGCATGCCCACACCAGCCTGGTCTGCTTTTTCAAACACGGTGACAGCGAGAGGGGTTTGACTCCTGAGAAGTGAATAAAAAGTGTAAATACCGGTAGGCCCCGCGCCTATAATCGCGATCTTCTTCATCGACATCCTTCCTGCGTTTTTTTGTTATAGGAAAAGCGTAGCAGGAGAAAGGGATAAAAATGAGAGAGACGTATTATTCCGAACAGCATGCGTGTCGATAGCCTTTGTAAAGCATTCCGGAAATGAGAGGGCGGGCAAGCAAAGGCGCACGCATTGCTCAAAAAACGATCTTTCCCGGGCGGATACTGAAATCAGAAAAGCATATGACCTTGAACAGCAAATTCAATGACTGGAGGGATATGCGATGAACCGACAAGAAATATACGCACTGAAGAATTTTGATTTTCTGGCACGCAGTTTTGCCCGTATGCACGCCCTGGGCCAGGAGATTGATGTTGCTGCCGTGACCGGCAATATGAGTGATGAACAACAAGCATGGTTCCGGGAGCGATACGAACTTTATCGAATGCAGGCCGAGCGGGCGAGGATAAAAGAACTGCGCTAACTTTGACGGCAACGGGCTTAACGGCCCGTTGTGCTTTTCAGGGTCTGATTGACTAAATATGGCCCTTCTCCGGCGCTGCAGATAACCCCGGCCACGTCTGTTTCACCCCGTTCGGCAACAGAGATTTCGTCTGCCAGACGCGGCGTTTTGTCATGACGTTCACTGCATAAACAGTCGACTGCTCGTAAAAAATGTTGAGTTCTGCGTCATCACCCGATTAGCGATTCTGATGGTATTCTCTGGCTCAGGCCAGGACTGTGTAGGCAGTTCTGGCCTGTTTTTTTTCATTATTATTTTAATAAGGAGCAAAGGCGAATGCCTGAAAAACGAAAGCATCTCACTCGCCATGAAGTGGGACAGATACTGCTTGCAGCGGACAGAGGTATCCATTTTGAGCGCGATTATTGCCTTATTCAGATGTGCTACTTACACGGCCTGCGGGTCAGCGAGCTGTGCGGAATGCGCCTGTCCGATCTCGATCTGGTTGGGCGTTCGGTCTATGTCCGGCGACTGAAAAACAGCCTCTCGACGCAGCATCCGCTGTTTGATGCCGAACTGCCTGCGCTTATGCGCTGGCTGGCGGTCCGTAACCGCTGGCGGGATGCAGATTCAGACTGGCTGTTCCTGTCGCAAAAGGGCGGCGCGCTGTCACGTCATCAGGTGAGATTGTTACTCAAACGTTATGGCGAACTGGCGGGTGTCAGTATTGCCGCCTATCCGCATATGCTAAGACACGGTTGCGGTTATGCGCTGGCAGATTTGGGGCGGGATACCCGATTGATACAGGATTATCTGGGGCACCGGAACATCCGGCATACGGTGATTTATACGGCGACGAATACACAAAGATTTATGAATGTCTGGGGGACGATGAGAGAAAACCCCACAATTAGTGCCAGAATGTAAAGTAGTATCAGAAAAATTTAGCGCAGTGTCAAAATTTTTCTGAGGCCCCTTTTGATAACGGACTATCTTGCTGATTTTAAACCAACATTACATGTAAAGCCTATGTTGCTTCCTCTGGTTACCGCTGGCAACGTGCTTGCGTTATTCACGTTGCCAGTTTTCACATGCTCACCGCCTTACGGTTTTATGCCGTGACAACAGTCAGAACGCCCGCCTGCTGATATTTTATTTCCCCTTTTCATCCTTCTCCATATTTTCTCCTGAACTCACCACTCTGGCACTAACGGGAAAGTCTTATGGTGATTTTTTCGCCGCCGGAGTGAAGCAGGGTCGAGACCTGCGTGATCGTTCACCAAGGAGAAATGTATGAAAAAAACGATGTTAAGCGCGTGTTTATTACTGGTGGCCGCAGGTGCGGTCGCTGCCGATGGCACCATCCACTTTACCGGCAGCATCACTGACCAGACCTGTACCGTGGACAGCGGTTCGCAAAATATGAACGTCGATTTGGGCAATGTGGCGCAAACCGTACTGAACGGTGCGGCCGGCATGAAAGCCTCCCCGACGCGCTTTACCCTTAGCCTGAGCGACTGCCCGGACACCGTTACCGGGGCGAACGTCAAGTTTGACGGGACGTCAGATGGCGTTAATCAAAACCTGCTGGCGCTGGACAGCGGTACCGGGATCGCGACCGGCGTCGGTATTGAAATCGCTGATAAAAACGGGACCGCCATTCCCCTGCACTCGGCATCAGCGGATTACACCCTCGCAGAGGGCACCAATTCCCTGGACTTCGTCGCCCGGTATGTTTCCACCGGCACCGCGGTGACCACCGGGACAGCCAACGGTACCTCGCAGTTCACCATTAATTACAAATAAGGCTGTGACGTCGCGGGGCGCATCCACTCCTACCCATGCGCCGCCGCATAACAGGGAACGTTTCGCAGGGATGCGTATTTTTTGTCCGGAGAATAAGAAGATGAACAGGTATGCAGACGTGATGCTGGCGCTGGTGCTCGCTTTCCTGAGCGTGCAGGCGCAGGCCGGGATTGTGATTGGCGGGACGCGCGTGATTTATGACGGGGATAAAAAAGAGACGGCCGCTTCGGTGCGTAACCCGGAGAAATCGGGCGTCTATCTGGTGCAAAGCTGGGTGGACAGCGGCGAGCAGGGCGGCAAAGCGCCGTTCATCGTCACCCCACCGCTGTTTCGCATCAATCCCGATGAAGAGAACATGCTGCGCATTGTGCGCACCGGGGGCAACCTGCCGCAGGACCGGGAGTCGGTGTTCTGGCTGAACGTGAAATCGATCCCCGCCACCGACGACAGCAGGCCGCGCACCAACGTGCTGCAGGTTGTGGTCAAGTCGCGCCTGAAGCTGTTTTTCCGACCGGCCGGGCTGGAAGGACAACCGGAGAGCGCGTATCACCAGCTGAGCGTCGCCCGCAGCGGCAATCATCTTACCGTCAGTAACCCCACGCCGTATTACGTCACGCTGTTCACCCTGAAGGTTGACGGGCAGGAGATCAAAGAGGCGGATATGGTGCCGCCCAAAGGCAGTGCCAGCTTCACGCTACCGTCCGCGCGCGCATCCCGCGTGACCTGGCAGGCCATCAGCGACTACGGCGGCATCAGCCAGACCGAAAGTCGTACGCTGTGAAGGAGGACGTGATGAACAACACGACGCCACGTCTGATGATTATCCTGCTGACGCTGCTTCAGGCACACTGTTTGCGCAGTGCCGAGGCCCGTGAGGTCTTCAACACCCACGCGCTGGAAATTGATAACCCCGGCCAGCCGGTCGCGGATTTGTCGGCCTTTGCCGAATCCGACGGTCAGCTTCCCGGCACCTACCGGGTGACGGTGTATGTGAACAGCGAAAAACAGGGAGAAGCGCAGGACATTGCCTTTGTCGCCGGGCCGGATAAAAAGCTCACCGCGCAGATAACGCCCGCCATGCTGAAAGCCTGGGGCGTGAAAACCGACGTCTTCCCCGCGCTGGCGGCGTTGCCGCTGGATAAGCCTCTGGACGACATTGGCCGCTTTATCCCGATGGCCGCCACCGACCTGCGCTTCAGCAAACTCCAGCTTAACGTCAGTATTCCGCAGGCGGCGATGAATGCCAGCGCGCGTGGCTGGGTGGACCCGTCCGAGTGGGACGAAGGCGTGCCCGCCGCGCTGCTGAACTACAACCTCAGCGGCAGCAACACCTGGCGCGACGGGGAAAACGGTTCGGACGATAACTACTACGCCAACCTGCAAAGCGGTATCAACCTCGGCGCGTGGCGGCTGCGCAACTATTCGACCTGGAACTACGACGAGGACAGCGGCAGCCACTGGGACTCGGTGAACACATACCTTCAGCGGGATATTCAGCGCCTGAAGGGACAGCTGACGCTCGGCGACAGCTACACGCCGTCGGATATCTTCGACAGCGTCCAGTTTCGTGGCGCGCAACTGGCCTCTGACGACAATATGCTGCCGGACAGCCTGCGCGGGTTCGCCCCGATTATCCGCGGCATCGCCCAGTCCAGTGCCCAGGTGACCATTAAGCAAAACGGCTACATCATCTACCAGAGCTACGTTGCCCCCGGCGCGTTCACCATCAGCGACCTCTACCCGACCTCCGGCAGCGGCAACCTGGAAGTGACCATCAAAGAGGCTGACGGCAGCGAGCGCACCTTCGTCCAGCCGTTCTCGGCGGTGCCGATCATGCAGCGTGAAGGCCGCCTGAAATATGCCCTCACCGCCGGGAAATACCGCAGCGGCAACGACGACAGCGATGAACCGGAGTTCGGCCAGGTCACGGCGATTTACGGCCTGCCGTATGCCATCACCCTTTATGGCGGCACACTCTATTCGCAGGACTATCAGTCCGGGGCGGCGGGACTGGGTTTTGGCCTCGGTGAACTCGGCTCGCTTTCCGCCGATATCACCGCCGCGCATACCACGCTGAATAACGACGACAGCCACAACGGCCAGTCGTACCGGGTGCAGTACTCGAAAGATTTTCAGACCACCGACACCAGCTTTACGCTGGCAGCCTACCGCTACTCCACCGCCGGGTTTTACACCTTCCAGGAGGCGAACGACCTGCGGGCAGACAGCGACGACGGCTGGCGGATGACGTACAACAAACGTCAGCGCCTTCAGCTTGACCTCAGCCAGAGTATCGGTAGCTACGGCTCGTTTTTTGTTTCCGGCTACCAGCAGGATTACTGGCAGGAGGACGGCTATGAACGCACTCTGAGCACTGGCTGGAACGGCAACATCGACGGCATCAGCTACAGCGTGACGTACAGCTACAGCGACTACCCGGAGAGCACTCAGCCCGCCGACCAGCAGCTGGCGTTCAACGTCCAGGTGCCACTCAGCCGCTTTATGCCGAATGCCTGGGTGAGCTACAGCGTCAACACCGCGAAACATGGCGACACCCGCCAGCAGGTGGGGCTGAACGGCACGGCGCTTGCCGATAACAACCTGAGCTACAGCCTCCAGCAGAGCTACACCAACCACGGCGTGGGCGGCTCCGGCAATATCAGCGCCGACTACAAAGGCGGACAGGGTGAAATCACCGGCGGCTACAACTACGACGACGACACGCAGCAGGTCAACTACGGCCTGAGAGGCGGCATTGTCGCCCATCCGCACGGCATCACGCTGTCCCAGCCGCTCGGCCAGTCGCTGGCGATTGTCAACGCGCCCGGCGCGGATGACACGAAGGTGCAGAACAATACCGGGGTCTATACCGACTGGCGCGGCTATGCGGTGGTGCCGTACGTCAACCCGTACAAGAAAAACCGTATCGCGCTGGATACCAGCACGCTCGGCGACGAGGTGGATATCGACACCGCCGTGCAGACGGTGACGCCAACGCAGGGCGCGGTGGTGATGGCCGACTTCAACACCCGCGTCGGGCGGCGCGTGCTGATGACGCTGTATTACCGCGGGCTGCCGGTGCCGTTTGGCGCACAGGCGAAGCTCAAAGAGGGCGGCAGCGGGATCGTGGGTGATGACGGCCAGGTGTACCTCACCGGCGTACCGCAGGAAGGCGAGATTGCGGTGAACTGGAACGGGGTACAGCAGTGCGCGGTGCATTACCGACTGCCGGAACAGGAAAACCAGCCACCGGTGATCACGGTGACCCAGGAATGCCAGGAGACAGTGAAATGACGGTATGGCGCATAATTATTCTGCTGGTGGGCATCGCTTTCTGCCAGACATCGTGGGCGTTTTGTACGGCTACAGGAAGTTTTTCAATCAGCCCCGGCACGGTGATTGTCCAGCGGGACGCGACGGTGGGGCAGCCCATCAGCGACTGGCTGATGTCCAACCAGGGCGTAGCCTATCAGGACTGTAATTATGATGGCACCCCGCAATACGCCATCGTTGCCGGTATCAAAAACACGGGCGCGAAAGCCAGCATCACCTGGAACGGTGAGGCGGTTTTCAAGACCAACGTGCCGGGCGTGGGGTATGTGTTTGAAGGTCGCAACTCCGTGGACAGTACACCGTTACCGGAGAGCTGGAGCGGTATTGCCAGCGGACAGTCGCAGGTGTTCACGCTCCAGATTAGCCACAGTACGGGTTACCATCCCTCGATCAACGATCAGGCGCGGGTCCGCCTGATTAAAACCGGTGACATTACCCCCGGTGCGCTGAGTGGTTCACCCGGGCGTTTTATTGCCGGTACCCGGGAGAACGGGCAGTGGTCAACGGAACTGCCGATCACCTTTTCCGGCGGGCAAATTGATACGATTGCCTGTGCAGTCACGACGCCCGATGTCAGCGTCGAGTTAGGCCAGCATAAAAAGGCTGAGTTCTCCGGACCGGGCTCAACCACCGGCTGGCAGACGTTCGTGATCAGACTGGACTGCGACAAAAGTGCCCGTATCAACGTCCAGATTGACGCCACTCAGGATCCGTCCAGTGCTGCGGGCGTGATAAAACTGGACAGCGCGCCGGGTGATATGGCCGCAACGGGGGTGGGCGTGCAGCTCTACTTTACACCGGATGACAGCGCGGTGCAGTTTGGTCAGAGCAGGTACTACTACACCTCGTCGTACGGAGGATCTGAGACGGTACAGCTTAAGGCGCGCTACTACCAGACCACGTCGGCGATAACGGCAGGCACGGCCAACGCCACGGCGACCTTTACGCTGACCTATAAATAGCGCAGGACCCGGTTTTGTGCACCATAATGAAAGAGGACGCGCCACGCGTCCTCTTTAGCATGCATACATCAGCAGATAACCGCCCAGGCCCACGTTATTGACGACAAACGTACCTTAATTTCTGCCCGTTTAAATGACTTCTTTCCTCATTCGGTCATTTTTATCCATTCAATCAACTTCCCGTCGCAGTGATTTCTCCTGAAATAATCGACGGCGGTCACAATATTGTACAGCACCGTTTACGCGATATTTTCGGGTTTTACACTGACATCGGAATTAAATGGTGATCGCTTTTAATTCTGAATGAAAATAAATGTAATGGAATGTTATTGGAGGAGTTATGAGTGAATGTGCTTTGTCTGCCAGTAAATCAGGGAACGAATTAAGTTATAAAACCATTCTAAGTTATATGTTAGGTGGGATTGCTGATAATTTTATTTTTGTTATGATCGTCACCTTTCTGATGATCTATTACACTGACAGCGTGGGAATTCCTGCGGCGACGGTGGCAACGATTTTCTTAGTTACCCGCATCTGGGATACCTTTTCCGATTTAGTCTGGGGATGGTTATTTGATAATACGCATACCCGGTTTGGTAAGTTTCGTCCGTGGCTATTGTTTGGCGGAATAGCCTGTGCGGTTTCGCTCATTGCGACATTTTCTGTGCCCAAAATGTCGATGACCGCAACCATTATCTGGGCCTATGTAACCTACTTTCTCTTGAGCATGTCCTACACCTCTTTTGATGTGCCGTACTGGGCTCTGGCGACAGTAATTACCCGCGATCCGGTAAGCCGTAATAAAGTTGTCCTGGCAACACGCGTAGGGGCGATGTGTTGCCAGTGGCTGGCCAGCCTGATTACACTGCCGCTACTGGCGCTGCTTGCCCATTCGTGGAGCGCGGTCGGCGTAGTTTATGGCGTTTTTTTTCTGATCTGCGCGTTAGTGAATTTTATTAATACAAAAGAAATCGTGGTGACGAAAAAGAAAGAATCTCATTCTTTTCGGCTCTATTTGGAGTTGCTGAAAAACAATCGACCGCTTATCATATTAATGTCTTTCTGGTTTATCTTTAATTTCGTTATTTCTGCCAGGGTAGGTTTTGGCCTGTATTATTTCAAATATATCTTCCATAGCGAATCTGCAATGGCGTCCTATCTGGGGATCTCTACCTTTTTGGCTCTGCTGGGGGCGCTCTCCTGTGCGTGGCTGATATCTCTGGCAGGAAAAGTGCGGGCCTGTATTGTATCGTCGCTACTCCTTGGGGTGGTTTGTTGCCTGCTGTTTTTCTCCTCGCATTTGAATTTATGGACGGCGGTTATCATGAACAGTCTGCCTGGTTATTTTCTTGGCGTGCTGGGTGTCATTTTGGGTGCGATGCTACCGGATACCGTCGCATGGTATGAATATAAAAACCACCAGCGAGTGGAGGGCATGGTTTTTTCGTTAAATCTGTTTCAGCTAAAACTCTCTGGTGCGATTGGCGGCGCCCTTACTGGCTATATTCTGGCCCTTATTCACTATGTGCCAAACGTCGGGCAAAGTGTGCAAACCATTCTGGGGATTAACATTAGTTTTACGATTGCACCGGGAATTTTACTGTTGGTCGCGCCTCTTATTTTGCGCGTATATCCTCTGACGGAACAGAGAAATAAAGACGTGGCGCATGAACTGGCGCTACGTGATAGTCAAAACGTTGGGCAGGAGGCGAACTGATGCGTTACCAAAATGAAAAAACGAAAGAAATACGTTTTCCTCTGGGTGGGATTGGCTGCGGAAATATCAGCCTTGCCGGCAATGGACGCCTGACCGACTGGGAAATATACAATCACCCGGACAAGGGACGCCACAACGGGTATACGCACTTTGCCATTAAAGCCGAGCGTGCCGGTGAACTGGTGGATGCAAGGGTGCTGCACGGCGATTACCAGGAGTCCCTTTCTGGCAGCTACAACGTGCGCGAGCGACTGCGCAAGCAGCACACCGGTTATGGCACAGGTCCGGCGGTAGAGGCCCTTGCGGGAATGCCTCATTTTTCGCGAACGGTATTTGAGGGTGAATTTCCCTGCGCCACCCTGCAATTTAGCGATCCGCATTTTCCGGCGGATGTTCAGTTACTGGCATTCAACCCATTTATCCCAGGCAATGAGGATGATTCGTCATTACCCGTCGCCTGGTTTGAGTGGGACGTTATCAATACGGCCGATGAGGCGTTGGATTTTACGCTTTGTTGTTCGTTGCATAATGATTTAGCCGATGCCGACACGGTAAACCGCTACTGCACCGGGCGACATTATCCCACTCTACAATTTGGTCAACAGCGTGTTGACCCCAGCCACCCATGCTTTGGCGAAATGGCGCTATCAACGGATGCCACGGACGTCAGCTGGCAGGAAAACTGGTATCGCGGAAGCTGGTTCGACAGCGTAAGCGTCTTCTGGCATGACTTTTGTCGCGCGCCGCGGCTGGAAAACCGGCGCTACGATCGGCCAGCTGCTTTTCAGGATACCTCTTCACTGGCCGCTCATTTTCATCTGGCAGCGGGGGAACGCCGACGGGTGCGCTTTTTGCTGAGCTGGTATATGCCCATTAGCTACAACTACTGGCGCCGTTGGTATGATAAAGCGACCCACGAGCTCCTGCGATATGAGGACTGGCAGGGGCAGCCGGGATGGCGCAATTATTATGCGGTGAAATTTGCCAGCGCCAGCCATGTCCTGGATTATGTTGAGCACAATGCCGGGCGCTTAAAAGCACAGACGCTGGCTTTTCAGCAGGCGTTGCATCACTCAACGCTGCCTGCGGTAGTCAAAGAAGCGGTATCGGCGAATCTGGCGGTGCTTCATGCTCCCACCTGCCTGCGTCTGGAAGATGGCAGCTTTTACGGCTGGGAAGGTACGCTGGACGATCTGGGCTGCTGCGAAGGCTCCTGTATTCACGTATGGAACTATGCGCTGGCGCTACCGTGGCTGTTCCCACGTTTGTCGCGCAGCATGCGGGATCTCAATCAGCAATATAACCTGCGCGAATCGGGCAGCCTGCGCTTTCGTCTCGCGCTGCCGTTGGGAAGTGCGCCTTTCGATTTTCGCGCGTGCGTTGACGGTCAATTTGGCGAAGTGATCAATATCTATCGTGACTGGCTACTGTGAGGTGACAAAAACTGGCTGTGGCAAAAATGGCCCGCCGTTTGCGCCATGATTAGGTTTGCGTGGGACGAGAACAATGAAGATCGGTGGGACCCTCTTCGCCAGGGGCTGATTACCGGCAGGCAGCATCATACTCTGGACATGGAGTTGTTCGGCCCCAATCCCTGGCTGAGCGGTTTATATCTGGCGGCGCTGGCGGCTGGGGTACAAATAGCAACAGTACTGGGGCAGGATAAAGACGCGGCGCTGTGGCAAAGCGTGCTGGATAATGGCCGAAGCCAGCTATCGACACTCTTCAATGGCGAATATTATCAGCAGCGGATTGATTTAACCGACCGGGAAATACTGGCCTCTTACTGGCAGCCTGCGGAGATCACGTGGAATAACGATCATGGTGATGTTTATGATTTTTACTGGGACAACGAGAGCCAACAGCTGAAATATCAGCTGGGTGACGGATGCCATATCGATCAGTTGATGGGGCAGTGGCTGGCCGAGCTTTGTTTGCTGGACGATATTTTTCCGCCGCAGGAGGTTGGGAGCGCGCTACGGGCGATTGAAAAATATAACTTCCGCCGGATGCGCGACCACGTTAACCCGTGCCGGATCTTCGCCCTTAATGATGAGCAGGGCGTAGCGATCTGCGCCTGGCCGACAGAGGCGCCGCGTATTCCTGTTCCCTATGCCCAGGAGACGATGACCGGCTTCGAATATCAGACGGCCGCGCATATGATAGCCCAGGGGCGCGTGCAGGCCGGTCTGGATATCGTCTGCTCGATCCGCACCCGTTATGACGGGTATAAGCGTAATCCCTGGAATGAATTCGAGTGTGGCAGTCACTATGCCCGCTCGCTTTCCAGCTTTGGGTTACTGCTGGCATGGAGTGGTTTGCGTTATTCTGCGCCGCAGCGATTGTTGGCGCTTAACCCGGTCGAGCCCGGCGAACAGCAGCTATTCTGGACGACTGGGAGTGCCTGGGGAACGGCGGATCTGTGCGCGCAGGACGTGACGCTGAGAGTCTTATATGGCGAACTTGCGCTTCAGCAGTTGAAGGTCCCCGTTGCCCGGCCCCCCGTATCCTGCGCGCTTAACTCGCTGGTGTTATCCCACCGGTATAGTGATGTGGACGGCATTACGCTGGATGCCATCGCGATGCTGGCGGAAGGGGATGTTCTGCATATTTTGTGCTGACGCCAGAATTGTGTGCCAATGCGGCGGTAACGCCGCATTCATTGCATTTACCCTGATGTTCTGGTTAATGGCCTGACCGTTACCCTCATTCAACCTGCAAGACTCTGAATAGACTTAAAAGGGCTGGCTGCCCCTGAACATGTCTGGGCTGATATGGGAAACGCAAGGAAAAATACGTTAATCCGACGCAACAGTTTACGTTGAAGATATTGCAGGATTTCAGGTTAAAAATTTGAGAACTACAGAGGGATAATAGAATGGTGCGTCTGAATGGACTCGAACCATCGACCCCCACCATGTCAAGGTGGTGCTCTAACCAACTGAGCTACAGACGCAGAATGGTGCGTTCAATTGGACTCGAACCAACGACCCCCACCATGTCAAG
>Ga0308162_1001057_pt1 | contig 24316 bp, 22 predicted proteins | sample PhySR2_FD_201370 | JGI IMG/M metagenome (GOLD analysis project Ga0308162, IMG submission 201370) | Phyllosphere microbial communities from UC Gill Tract Community Farm, Albany, California, United States - DLSLS.R2 | ecosystem: Host-associated > Plants > Phyllosphere > Unclassified | place: USA... | reverse complement strand
CAATTGATTAAAAGTCAACTGCTCTACCAACTGAGCTAACGACCCTGAATAGGGATGATTAAGATGGTGGGTCGTGCAGGATTCGAACCTGCGACCAATTGATTAAAAGTCAACTGCTCTACCAACTGAGCTAACGACCCATCTTAAATCATTCTGGAAAATCAGTCCCCACTTAAGTGGTGGGTCGTGCAGGATTCGAACCTGCGACCAATTGATTAAAAGTCAACTGCTCTACCAACTGAGCTAACGACCCGATTTTCCTTGCCAAAAACACTGTTTAAGTTTGTCTCGGCAACGGCGGCATATATTACTGATTTACCGAGACAGCGCAACCATTAATTCAAAATAAATCATCAGTTGCTTACCTTTACAGCGACACGGACACTATTCAGCCAGAAATTGCTGAAAAAATCTTAACATTACTCCGCTAAGGCTTTTTGCGCCGCTTTTGCCGAAGGCGTATTAGGATAGAGCTGAATCACTTGCTGCCAAACAGATTTGGCTTTATCCAGCTGATTTTTATCCTTCATTATGGTGCCAATCTTCAACAACGCTTCTGCCGATTTTGGAGATTTAGGGTATTTTTTCACTACCGTGGCAAAATAATAAGCGGCATCATCTTTCTGCCCCTTATTGTAATAGAGCTGTCCTAACCAATAGTTAGCATTAGGTTGGTAGGTGGAGTCCGGATATTTTTTAACCCAAGCTTGTAATGCCGCCATCGCATCGTCAGGCTTGTTCTGCTTCAATACCAAATCGACAGCCGCATTATAATCTTTATTCACATCGCCCGTCTGGGTTCCCACCTGACCTGCAGAGTCGCTGGCAGATTGGTCGGTTGTAGAGGCTTGTTGACTATTATCGCTTGAACCGGAAGAGGTAGCTGAGGCGGCCGCCCCACTACTACTTAGGGTATCGATTTGTTGATAGAGTTGCTTTTGCCGTTCAACCACTTGATTCAGTTGATAGCTATTTTGTTGGATCTCACCACGCAGCGCATCAATATCACTTTGGGTATCGTTCAACTGCTGTTGCAGTTGCTGGAGAAGTTGAGATTGTGCGTTGGAGATTCGTTCGAGGGTGGTGACACGGTCTTCGGTAGATCCCGAGCCAGCGCTACTGATTGACGCCTGGGCATGAGCGGCCGGAACGGCCGCTACGCCAATCAGTAACGACAGACCCAATGTATGAAGTCTGAAGTTACTAATCATAGTTTTCTCTTAGTATACCAATACAGCACGACGGTTTTTCGCCCATGCAGCTTGATCATGACCTAAGACTGCTGGTTTCTCTTTACCGTAAGAGACGATAGACATTTGGTCTTCGCCTACGCCTTTACCTTGCAGGTACATTTTAACCGCGTTAGCACGACGCTCGCCCAGGGCGATGTTGTATTCTGGCGTACCGCGCTCATCCGCGTGACCTTCGATAGTCACTTTGTAAGATGGGTTGCTACGTAAGAAATTAGCGTGTTGATCTAACATCTGTGCAAACTCAGGCAGGATGTCGTACTTGTCCAGACCAAAGTAAACAATGTTGTTTTGTTGCAGTTGTTGCATCTGCAAACGAGCTTGCTCATCTGAAGACATGTTGCCATTGCTGCCATTGCCAGACATGCCGTTACCGTAAGCGCTATCTGCACCAGTGGTAGAGCCTGATTGGTCATTGTTGTTCTTGTGAGAAGAACATGCAGCAACCGCTAACACTGGCAGAGCCAGCAGTAAACCTTTCAGCACTTTATTGAATTGCATTTCGAAAATCCTATTATAGTTTGCCATACATATTTACACATGCATCACATATACGGCGACCAGGCAGGGAATTTTACCTGTCCATCAGTCGTCGGAAGACGCGCTTTGAAACGCCCATCGGTCGAAACCAACTGCAATACGGAACCATAACCCTGAGTGGAGCTATAGATCACCATCGTGCCGTTAGGAGCTAGACTTGGCGTCTCATCCAGATAAGAGCTAGACAATGTTTGTACTGCTCCTGTCTCTAGATCTTGTCGAGCGATATGTTGCGCACCACCTGCAGTGCTAACCATCACCATTGATTTACCATCGGTCGCGACATCAGCGTCTTGGTTTTGACCACCTTGCCAAGTAATACGCTGTGGTGCACCACCGTTGATATTTAATTTGTATATTTGGGGTAATCCACCTTGATCAGAGGTATAGGCAATATTCTGACTATCAGGGAACCACGTCGGTTCAGTACTATTATAACGGCCATTAGTAATTTGACTAATTTGACCTGAACCTAAATCCATGACGTAAAGATTTAAGCTACCTGTTTTCGATAACGCGAAAGCAAGCTTAGTCCCATCCGGTGAAAACGCGGGTGCGCCATTGTGACGTGGGAATGAAGCAATTTGACGGATGCTACTGTTCGAGAGGGTTTGTACCACCAACGCCGAACGACCACTTTCGAATGTCACGTAAGCGACCTTACTTCCATCTGGCGACCAAGCCGGTGACATCAATGGTTCACTCGAACGATGTACTACGTTTTGATTGTAGCCGTCGTAATCAGATACACGCAGTTCGTAAGGGAACTGACCGCCATTAGTCTGTACTACATACGCGATACGCGTACGGAAAGCACCTTTAATTCCGGTTAATTTTTGGAAGACTTCATCACTGGCAGTATGCGCTGCATAACGTAACCATTGTTTGGTCACTTTATACGAATTCTGTGCGAGCACGGTGCCCGGGGCGCCTGCAGTGTCAACCAGTTGATAACTAATTTGATAGCTACCATCGGCATTACCTTTAACTTGCCCTACCACGACAGCATCAATACCCAGCGCTGACCATGCTGCAGGTTGGACCTCTTGAGCGCTCGTGGGTTGTTGCGGAAGACGTGAACGATCCAGAGGATTGAACTTACCACTATTGCGCAGATCTGCCGCAACAATACCACCGATATCTTCAGGCGCTGAACCACCGCCACTCCATTGGAAAGGCACAACGCCAATAGGACGCGCAGTGTTTACCCCTTGGGTAATTTCAATATGTACCTCTGCTTGCGCGATTGCTGCCCACGCCAACAGAAAAAAGCTCAACGTTATTCGTAATGCCTGTTTCATTTTATCTCCCATACCTGAACAGTCGCTCATGATAAGTGGTTTCCTAATATCTGGTGGCCGCTAGTGCGATCCACCAGTGTTCCCTACCGCCACAGGTCGTGTTATAACCAGCTTATTGACCGGGTTTGAAGGTAATCGTCGCGTCTTTCACCGCCGCCCACACGTCTTGGCTTGGCGGTTTCGGAATATGAGCCATACGCGATGCCGTCAGTGCAGCTTGGCAAAGCGCTGGATCGCCTCCTGCAGAGGTTGCAGAGATTAATAACCCATCAGGCGCTAATTTTATGTGTACTGAGCACTGTTTGCCGACATAGTTATCTGCATCGTAAAACTTGCTTTGTATCGCACTTTGCACTTGACCAAGGTAACTTTGGATCGCTGCGCCAGAAACCCCTGCTTTTTTCTGATTACCCTGCCCCGAAGCGCCACCGCTTGCTGCTGATTTCGGTGCATTTTTCCCGGAGGATAAACCACCTAAAAGATCATCCAGCGCGGCATCATTTTTTGCCGCTTTTGCTTTGGCGGCTTTAGCCTCTGCTGCAGCTTTTGCTTTGGCATCAGCCTTGGCCTTCGCTTCCGCAGCAGCCTTATCTTTAGCTTCCTGGGCGGCTTTCGCTTTCGCCTCTGCTGCAGCTTTTTCTTTAGCTTCTTCTGCTGTTTTAGCTTTCGCGTCCGCTGCAGCTTTGGCTTTAGCTTCTTGCGTGGCCTTAGCTTTTGCCTCCGCAGCAGCTTGGGCTTTAGCTTCTTGCGCGGCCTTAGCTTTTGCCTCCGCAGCAGCTTGGGCTTTCGCCTCCTGTGCCGCTTTAGCTTTTGTTTCTACAGCAGCTTGGGCCTTAGCCTCTTGAGCCGCTTTAGCGTCTTCTGCAGCTTGAGCTTTCGCCTCCTGCGCAGCTTTTGCCTTCGCCTCGGCTTTCGCTTGGTCTGCCGCTTGCTTAGCTTGCTCTGCTGCCTCAGCTTTCGCTTGGGCTGCTGCTTGCTTAGCCTGCTCTGCTGCATCAGCTTTTGCTTGCGCTGCCGCTTGCTTAGCCTGCTCTGCTGCATCAGCTTTCGCTTGGGCTGCCGCTTGTTTAGCCTGCTCTGCCGCCTCAGCTTTTGCCTGGGCGGCCGCTTGCTTGGCCTGCTCTGCTGCCTCAGCTTTTGCTTGGGCTGCAGCTTGTTTAGCCTGCTCTGCCGCCTCAGCTTTTGCTTGCGCAGCCGCCTGCCTCGCTTGTTCATCAGCCTGAGTATCGCGCTGACTCTGCTTAGACTTAGACGCGTTATATTGTTCGACGACAGCACCCGGATCGACCATCACAGCATCAATGTCACTGCCTCCACCGCCACCAGAGCTTGTTTCGATATGTTCATTCATTGAGCTGATAATCAGTATAGCGATTAACACAATGTGTAATGCTATAGAGATAATTACCGCTCTTTTCAACTTATCGTTTTGTTCCGTTAACTTCGACACTCACGATTCCCGATATGATTCGCTATTAAATGGGTTGTGTCATCAAGCCCACTGATTTGACGCCTGCTTGGTGCAGGAGGTTCAGTGCCTTAATAATTTCGTCGTACGGTACTTCCTTCGCCCCACCAATGAGGAAAACCGTTTTAGGGTTTTGCGCTAATTGGCGCTGTACCTCATTGACGACCTGTTCAGGAGGCAGTTGTGTCATACGGTTATGATCCACAACAATGCTGTATTGACCGACCCCTGCAACTTCGACAATAACTGGAGGGTTATCATCGCTCGACACTGTTTTAGAGTCCGTTGCATCAGGCAGGTCAACTTCAACGCTTTGCGTAATAATCGGTGCCGTAGCCATAAATATCAGTAATAAAACGAGTAATACGTCCAAAAGTGGAACAATATTAATTTCTGATTTTAAGTCACGACGTCCGCGACCGCGCGATCTAGCCATGAGTCAACCCCTGATTACTTAGTCATTTCGCTGTTATAAGCCTGACGGTGCAAAATGGCAGTAAATTCTTCTGCGAAATTGTCGTAACCTTGCTCAAGCTTATTCACGCGCTGATTTAAGCGGTTATAAGCCATAACGGCAGGAATCGCCGCAAAAAGACCGATAGCGGTAGCAATAAGAGCTTCTGCGATACCCGGAGCAACCATTTGTAACGTTGCTTGTTTAACCGCACCCAGCGAGATAAATGCATGCATAATTCCCCAAACGGTACCAAATAGGCCGATATAAGGACTGATAGAGCCGACTGTTCCCAAGAAAGGAATATGAGCTTCTAAGGTTTCCAGTTCACGATTGGTCGAGATACGCATAGCACGGGTCGCCCCTTCCACTACCGCATCAGGAACTGGACTATTGATTTTATGTAAGCGTGCGAATTCTTTAAAGCCCGAGTAGAAAATCTGCTCAGTACCCATTAACTCATCACGACGGGTGAGGCTTTCTTGGTATAACTTGGAGAGGTCAACACCAGACCAAAATTTCTCTTCAAACTCGACAACTTCACGAGATGCCGCATTGAGAATCCGAGTACGTTGAATAATAATAGCCCAAGAAACAATAGAAAAGGCTATTAGAATCAACATGATGAATTTGACCAGAAGGCTTGCCTTAAGGAACAAATCAAGAATATTCATGTCAGTCACTGCGTAAACTCCGCGACAATAAACGTAGGAAGCGCTATCGGCTTCATCTGGTGTAAATTAATGCAGGCAATCAACACTTCTGCTTCATTAATGACTTGGCCTTCAGCGTTAACAATACGTTGAAGAAAAGTAATGGTAGCGCGTGTCATTTTGACGATTTCAGTCGTCACCTCAAGCATATCGTCTAAACGCGCCGCTGCCCGATAATCAACACTCATCTTTCTTACGACAAAACCAACTTGTTTTTCGAGAAGAAATTGCTGATTGATCTCTTTAGCACGTAACATTTCTGTTCTCGCACGTTCATAAAATGCGATATAGCTTGCATGATACACCACGCCTCCGGCATCAGTGTCTTCATAGTAAACTCTGATTGGCCAACGAAACAGCATTTGACTCACTCCACATCCCTATAATGGTTTAAACTCCGCTACTATACGCAAGAGCAATGAGCTTGGGAATGGGGCAAACTCTGCTTGATAAAATAATTATTTTTCTTTACGTTTTGGTGCCGTAACCTTCAACCCAGCACATTTAAAAATGCTTAACTATCAATAGTTTATTTAAACCCATAAAAAAAACCCTTCAGTATCTCTACAGAAGGGTTAAGGTTAAAGATTAACAAACTAATTCAATTCATCGTTATTAAGAATCAGGTGTGTTCTTATTTTCACTATTTTCCAGCGCTAAAGCTGTCATTACACCAAAAGAACAGGCAAGTAACGTGCCTAATATCCAAGCGAAATACCACATAAGATTGACCTCTTAATACAATGAATGAGTGTTCTTTTCTATATCTTGGTGCGTGATACGACCAAACATTTTGTAATAGCACCAGATGGTATATGCCAAGACGATCGGCACAAAAATCATTGCCGCGAAGGTCATGGTAGTTAAGGTGAGTTGGCTTGATGTCGCATCCCACATGGTCAGACTATTATTGATAACAGCACTGGAAGGCATGATAAACGGGAACATTGCCACCCCCACCGTCATAATAACACACGCAATGGTTAGTGATGAGCTAAAGAACGCCCACCCTGCCCGCTGCGCCGAGGCCATCAGAAAGGTAATCAACGCGAAAATCAGTCCACCGAGGGGGAAAATCCATAAGCTGGGAGCAGTTGAAAAATTATCCAGCCATAACCCCACGCCTGTCACCACTTCTTTACCCATAGGGTTAGACTCGGCAGCATGATTGAGCGGAGAGGCTAATTGATAACCCTCAATTCCATATGCTAGCCAGACTCCAGCTAATGCAAAACAGATAAACATGACAGCGCTACTGATTTGGCTACAACGTTGGCTTCTTTTCAACAACACTGAATCGGTACGCAGCATCAGATAAGTTGCTCCTTGTGTGAGGATCATCGTTAGGCTCACCACACCCGCCAATAATGCAAAGGGATTCAGCAGTTGGAAAAAGTTACCGGTGTAAAACAAGCGGAGATCGTTATCAAAGTGGAACGGGACACCTTGTAATAGGTTACCAAAGGCCACGCCGATGACTAACGGCGGGACAAAACTCCCAATAAAAATTCCCCAATCCCACATCCCCCGCCATTTCGGATTTTCCAATTTAGAACGGTAGTCAAAGCCGATTGGACGGAAGAAAAGTGAGGCGAGTACTAAGATCATCGCCACATAAAATCCTGAGAAGGCGGCAGCATAAACCATTGGCCATGCTGCAAATAGCGCCCCGCCTGCTGTGATCAGCCAGACTTGGTTCCCATCCCAGTGAGGGGCAATACTGTTAATCATAATGCGGCGTTCTGTGTCAGTACGACCCATTAACCGGCTTAACATCCCGACTCCCATATCGAAACCATCTGTCACCGCAAAGCCGATAAAGAGGATGCCGATGAGCAGCCACCACACAAAGCGTAATACTTCGTAATCAAACATGAATGCGTCCTCGATAATTTAAACTGAAGCGTTATCCGCAGAGTGTTCATGATGGTAACGACCCGTTTTCAGACTCGATGGCCCTAAACGAGCGAACTTAATCATTAAATACATCTCAGCAATGATGAATAAGGTATAAAGCCCTAGCACTAATCCCATCGAGAAAAGCAAATCACCCACAGTCAAAGACGAGTTAGCCACCGCGGTGGGCAGTACCTCACCGATTGCCCAGGGTTGACGACCATACTCCGCAACAAACCATCCTGATTCGACCGCTATCCAAGGGAGAGGCAGTGCGCACACTGCTGCCTTCAAAATAAAGCGACTTTTACCAATCCGATTACGTATTACGGTAATGAACGACGCGGCAATAACTAAAAAGATCAGCACTCCACAGAGCACCATGATGCGGAAGGAAAAATAGAGGGGTGCGACGCTCGGAATAGAATCTTTGGTGGCTTGCTGAATCTGTGCTTCAGTCGCATCACTGACATTCGGGGTATAGCGCTTCAGGAGTAGCCCGTAACCTAAGTCCTTTTTATGACTTTCGAAGGCTTCACGTACCGCTAAGTCTTGATTGCCATTGCGTAACTCGGTTAACAGCGCATAGGCTTTCATCCCATTGCGGATACGAATTTCGTGCTCGGCCAATAAGTCCTTCAATCCCAGTACCGGCTTATCGGTCGACCGAGTAGCGATCAATCCCAGTAAATAGGGTACTTGAACCGCATAATGGTTTTTCTCGGCCTGTTGGTCTGGTATGCCAAATAGAGTAAAAGCAGCAGGCGCAGGTTGCGTATCCCACTCCGCTTCAATGGCCGCTAACTTAGTTTTTTGCACATCGCCCATTTCATACCCAGATTCATCACCAAGAATGATGACAGAGAGTACGGCCGCAATACCGAAACTTGCTGCAATAGCAAAAGAGCGTTTAGCAAAAGCAATATCGCGCCCTTTCAATAAGTACCAGGCGCTGATCGCCAAAACGAAAATCGCACCGGTGGTATAACCAGAGGCGACGGTGTGTACAAATTTGACTTGAGCAACAGGATTGAGCACTAATTCGGAGAAGCTCACCATTTCCATTCGCATGGTTTCGAAATTAAATTCTGATGCAATCGGATTTTGCATCCAGCCATTTGCGACTAATATCCATAACGCAGATAAATTGGAGCCCAATGCCACTAACCAAGTGACCGCTAAATGTTGCACTTTCCCTAAGCGATCCCAGCCAAAGAAGAATAACCCCACGAAGGTCGATTCTAAAAAGAAGGCCATTAATCCTTCAATTGCTAAGGGTGCGCCAAAAATATCGCCGACATAATGTGAATAATAAGACCAGTTAGTGCCAAACTGGAATTCCATCGTCAGTCCAGTGGCGACGCCGAGGGCAAAATTTATCCCAAACAATTTACCCCAGAACTTCGTCATATCTTTATAGATTTGCTTACCGGTAAAAACATAGACCGTTTCCATAATCGCCAGCAAAAAGGCCATACCCAGCGTTAGCGGGACAAAAAGAAAATGGTACATTGCGGTTAAAGCAAACTGTAGGCGAGAGAGTTCGACAATATCAAACATTCTTACTCCTTGTTTCACTCTAGTTTTCACCAGTTACTGGAAATTATTTCAATAAACTCAATGAAATCTAAATAGATAATGTTAATAACCCAGCTTAATAGTCATGAGAGGAATTATGATTAAGCTGCTTATTATCTGCCGGTACCCAAATCTATCTTATTAATTAAGATAGCCTTCTTCCTCAACGAAGAATATTGAGTTAGAGAAGAGTTGACGGTGATAGTGGAAGATAATGTAATCTTAGTGATTAATTATTTCTAGAAACTAACAGAGGGTTAATTGATCTCGGTCTAAAATCTTATAAGTATATTTTTAGGTATTTTTCTTTGTTAAATTAAATCACTATTAATGTTTTAATTTTGAATAAAAAAGCCACCGACGAATCGGTGGCTTTTTTAATATTAAGGTAAACTTAGCGTGCTGGCAGAACGGCTTTTACCGCATCACCGATATCGGCGAGGCTACGCACGGTTTTGACCCCAGCAGCTTCTAAAGCAGCGAATTTCTCATCAGCAGTCCCTTTACCCCCTGCAATGATCGCCCCTGCATGTCCCATGCGTTTGCCTTTAGGCGCTGTTACACCGGCAATGTAGCTTACGACAGGTTTGGTTACGTGCGCTTTAATGTACGCAGCCGCTTCTTCTTCCGCACTCCCCCCGATCTCACCGATCATCACGATAGCTTCAGTTTGCGGATCTTTCTCGAACAACTCGAGGATATCGATAAAGCTTGAACCCGGAATCGGGTCACCACCAATACCGACACAGGTCGATTGGCCGTAGCCAATATCGGTAGTTTGCTTAACCGCTTCATAAGTCAAGGTACCTGAACGTGATACGATCCCGACACGGCCAGGTTGGTGGATATGACCGGGCATAATACCAATCTTACATTCACCTGGGGTGATCACACCTGGGCAGTTAGGGCCGATCATGCGGACACCGGCTTGATCCAGTTTCACCTTAACAGTGAGCATATCCAGCGTAGGGATACCTTCGGTGATGGTGATGATCAGTTTAATCCCTGCATCAATCGCTTCTAAAATACTATCTTTACAGAAGGGTGCAGGAACATAGATGACTGACGCCGTTGCGCCAGTCGCTTCGACAGCTTCCCGGACGGTATTAAATACAGGTAGACCTAAGTGCGTCGTCCCGCCTTTTCCTGGCGTGACACCACCGACCATTTGCGTCCCGTATGCGATCGCCTGTTCTGAGTGGAATGTACCCTGGCCACCGGTGAAGCCTTGGCAAATGACTTTAGTATTCTTATCAATCAAAATAGACATTATTTACCCTCCGCCGCAGCAACAACTTGCTGGGCAGCGTCAGTCAAACTGGTAGCTGCGATAATATTTAGACCACTTTCTGCTAAACGTTGTGCGCCTAATTCAGCATTGTTCCCTTCAAGACGAACGACAACTGGCACATTGACACCAACTTCTTCAACTGCCCCAATGATACCGTCGGCAATCAAGTCACAACGAACAATCCCACCAAAGATATTGACAAGGACCGCTTTCACCGCGTCGTCTGAAAGAATAATTTTAAAGGCTTCGGTCACGCGCTCTTTGGTTGCGCCGCCGCCAACATCAAGGAAGTTAGCCGGTTGGCCACCATGGTGTTTAACAATATCCATGGTCCCCATCGCTAAGCCCGCACCGTTCACCATACAACCGATGTTACCTTCTAAGGCAACGTAGTTAAGTTCCCACTGTGCAGCATGCGCTTCGCGAGAATCTTCTTGGCTTGGGTCATGCATTTCACGTAGTTCAGGTTGACGGAACATTGCGTTGCTATCAGCGCCCAGTTTGCCATCTAGGCATATCAGGTCGCCTTCGGTGGTAATCACTAATGGGTTGATTTCAACCAGTGCCAAATCACGCTCTAAAAATAGCTTCGCTAACCCCATAAAGATTTTCGCGAATTGGCTGACTTGTTTCCCTTCCAATCCTAATTTGAACGCAAGCTCACGGCCTTGGTAAGGCATTGGGCCAGTTAACGGATCCAGCGCCATTTTATGAATTAAGTGTGGTGTCTCTTCAGCCACTTTCTCAATTTCAACGCCACCTTCTGTTGAGGCCATAAACACAACTCGGCGAGTACTGCGGTCAACGACTGCGCCCAGATAAAGCTCTTTATCGATATCGGTAGCGGCTTCGACCAGAATTTGGTTAACCGGCTGACCTTGTGCATCGGTTTGGTAAGTCACTAAATTCTTACCTAACCAGCTTTCGGCAAAGCTACGGATCTCTTCTTTACTTTTTACCACTTTCACGCCGCCCGCTTTACCACGGCCGCCCGCATGAACTTGGCATTTTACTACCCAAGGTCCGCTACCAATTTTTGAGGCCGCTTCTTCAGCTTCACGAGGCGTAGTACAAGCATAACCAGACGGCGCAGGTAAGCCATAACGTGCAAAGAGCTGTTTCGCCTGATATTCATGTAAATTCATAGGGTATTATCCATTCAGGTCAAAAAATAGGCGTGCAGAGTACACGCCACAGTAAATTAGACATCCAGCAACAGACGTGCAGGATCTTCAAGTAAGTCTTTGATCGCTACGAGGTAGCCTACTGATTCACGTCCATCGATCAGACGGTGGTCATAAGAAAGTGCGAGGTACATCATAGGCAGGATTTCAACTTGGCCATTCACCGCCATAGGACGATCTTTGATAGCGTGCATACCTAAGATCGCGCTTTGTGGTGGGTTGATGATTGGTGTTGACATCAGCGATCCAAATACCCCGCCATTGGTGATAGTAAAGTTACCACCGGTCAATTCCTCAACCGTCAACTTGCCATCGCGCCCTTTGATAGCCAGTTCTTTAATTTTCTTCTCAATATCCGCCATGCTTAGTGCATCAACGTCTTTAAGTACTGGTGTTACTAAGCCACGTGGCGTCGACACTGCGATGCTGACATCAAAGTAGTTGTGGTAAACCACGTCATCGCCATCGATGGAGGCATTCACTTCCGGGTAGCGCTTAAGGGCTTCAACCACCGCTTTAATATAGAAAGACATGAAACCTAAACGAACACCATGACGTTTCTCGAACGCTTCGCCATATTGCTTGCGAATTTGCATGATCGGTTTCATATTGACCTCGTTAAAGGTGGTCAACATCGCCGTGCTGTTCTTGGCTTCTAATAAACGCTCTGCGACACGTTTACGTAAACGTGTCATAGGAACACGTTTCTCACTACGATTAGAAAGCGGTGCGGGTGCAGATTGCGCAGCGGCTTCAGCTTTCGGCGCTGATTTCGCCGCAGCCAGATGCTTCTCAACATCTTCACGCGCAATGCGTCCACCAACTCCGGTACCCTTGATCTGTGTCGCGTCTAAGGTATGTTCAGCGATAAGCCGGCGAATGGCAGGCGTTAAGAAGTCGTTAGACTCGTCACTGCTCTCCTCAGTCGGTGCGGCATCTGGGGTAGAGACCGGAGCCGTAGCAGGCGTAGCCGAACTCTCTTTCCCTGCACTATTACCCTCTTTAAGGCGGCCCAGCAATTGACGAGAAACGACTGTCGCGCCTTCCGCTTCAACAATGGCCTCTAAAATACCGTCGGCTGCTGCTGGCACCTCTAAGATCACTTTATCGGTTTCAATTTCTACCAGCACTTCATCGCGCTGGACGCTGTCACCAGGCTGTTTGTGCCAGGTCGCAACCGTAGCATCGGCAACAGATTCCGGTAAATCGGGAACGAAAATTTCTAAGCTACTCATTGTCTTTCCTTTTTATCAATCAACGTTCAGCGCATCATTAACTAATTCTTGCTGCTGCTTTTGGTGAACAGACATGTATCCCACAGCTGGAGAAGCGGAAGCCGCCCGGCCAGCGTAGCGTAATTTAGCCCCTGCAGGGACGACATCATGGAAGTTATGTTGGCAACAATACCAAGCACCTTGGTTTAACGGCTCTTCTTGGCACCAAACAAAATCAGTAACGTGGCTATAGGCACTGATTGCCTGTTGAACCGCTTTGTGCGGGAACGGGTATAGCTGCTCAATACGAATAATCGCAACGTTATCTTGTTCATTTTTACGACGTTGCTCTAATAAGTCGTAATAGACCTTACCGGAGCAGAGCACGACGCGTTTGACCTTCTGCGCATCTAACGAATCAATTTCTGGAATGGCAGGCATAAATTCGCCTTGTGCCAGTTCATCCATTGTCGAAATAGCTAACGGATGGCGCAGGAGCGATTTCGGCGACATCACCACCAGCGGACGGCGCATGCCCCGTAAAGCCTGACGGCGTAACATGTGGTATACCTGTGCTGGCGTTGACGGCACACAGACCTGCATGTTTTGGTCAGCACAGAGCTGGAGGTAACGTTCAAGACGCGCAGACGAGTGTTCTGGACCTTGGCCTTCGTAGCCATGAGGTAATAACATCACCAATCCACACATCCGCCCCCATTTTTGCTCACCAGAACTGATGAACTGGTCGATCACCACTTGAGCGCCATTGGCGAAGTCACCAAATTGTGCTTCCCAAATCGTCAGGGTACGCGGCTCGGCCGTCGCATAGCCGTATTCGAAGGCCAGCACGGCTTCTTCAGATAATACTGAATCCCACACTTTGAATACGCCTTGACCTTTACGGACGTGGTGAAGCGGAGTGAACGTAGAGCCATTACTTTGATTATGAATTACCGCGTGACGATGGAAGAAGGTCCCGCGCCCGGAGTCTTCACCGGATAAGCGTACCGAGACGCCTTCATCCACCAAGGTGGCATAGGCTAAGTTCTCTGCACCGCCCCAATCGAACGCTTTATTCCCTTCCGCCATTTCATAACGGTCGTTATAAATTTTCTTCACTCGAGACTGCGCTTCAATTTCAGCCGGGATCTGGCTTAAATTCACCGCCATTTGTTTTAGACGAGTCTGGTCGACTGTCGCAGGATAGTCTTCGTCCCACTCGTGATTTAAATAAGGTGACCAAGTACAAGAGTTCAGTGTCATTGGACGCCACTCTTCAACCACGCACTCACCCGCATCCAGCGCATCGCGATAGAGATTAACCAGTTCCGTCACTTCGCCTGCACTCACCACATTCGCGGTGGTTAACTTATCGGCATAAATCTTACGAGGTGTCGGATGTTGCTTGATTTTTTTGTACATCACTGGCTGTGTTGCACTAGGTTCGTCGGCTTCGTTATGACCGTGGCGGCGATAACAGACCAGATCGATAAAGACGTCACGCTTGAAGTTATTACGGTAGTCCAAGGCTAAGCGTGTCACGAAGGCGACCGCTTCAGGATCATCGGCATTGACGTGGAAGATTGGCGTCTGAACCATCTTACCGATATCCGTACAATATGGCGTGGAGCGGGCATCTTTAGGATTTGAGGTTGTGAAACCGACTTGGTTATTGATCACGATACGCACGGTACCGCCGACCATATACCCTCGTGCTTGAGACATGTTCAGCGTCTCTTGCACTACGCCTTGACCGATAACCGCTGCATCACCGTGGATGGTAATTGGCAATACTTTATTGATCGCGGAAGGTTCATCCAAGCGGTCGAGTCGCGCACGTACCGACCCCATAACGACTGGGCTAACAATTTCTAAGTGAGAAGGGTTAAATGCCAAGGCTAAATGAACTAAGCCCCCTTCTGTTTCCAGATCCGAGGAGAAGCCCATATGGTATTTCACATCGCCCGCACCCAAGTGCTCATGATGTTTACCCGCGAATTCATCGAACAGATCTTGTGTTTTTTTACCAAGAACGTTAATCAGTACGTTTAGGCGGCCGCGGTGAGCCATGCCTAGCACCACTTCTTGCGTGCCTTGTTTACCGGCATGACGGATCATCTCACGAAGCATTGGGATTAGCGCATCCCCACCCTCCAGGGAGAAACGTTTAGCACCTGGGAATTTAGCCCCTAAATACTTTTCCATCCCTTCGGCAGCAGTGAGCTCTTTTAAGAATTTTTTCTTTTCTTCTGCACTAAAGGTTGCTTGGCCCGCGACTGATTCAATACGTTGTTGAATCCAACGTTTCTCTTCAGTATTGGTAATATGCATGTATTCCGCGCCGATTGATCCACAGTAAGTCTGCTTCAATGCGTCGAAAATTTCGGAGAGTTTCATTGTCTCTTTGCCTGAGGCAAAGGATCCAACGTTAAAGCTCTCGTTAAAATCGCTAGCGCTCAAACCGTGAAAGGCAGGATCGAGATCCGGCACATCTTCTTGCTGCCACAACCCTAATGGATCGAGATTCGCTTTTTGATGGCCGCGGAAACGAAAAGCATTGATGAGCTGCAGTACCTTAACCTGTTTAGAATTGGTTTCAGGGTCACTCACCGAGGTGGTGTAACGCGTGGCATCTTTGGCTAGCCGCCGAAAGTATTCTCGCGTTGTGGAATGATATTGATCAGGTCGTAGTGCGTCCGCGGGGAATTGTGCGAACCTTTCACGCCAAACCTTATCCACCGAGTCAGGGTCTGTGAGGTAATCTTCATATAACTGCTCGATGTAAGACTGGTTCGCGCCGGCCAGCCAGGATGAGTCTAGCCAGGATTTCATTGCGCTATTCTGCATAGTGATCCCTTAAGCAATGCTATGCTTTTCGTAATATAATTCACCGTTAAACGGAGATACCCAAACAGATGACCGCTCTGTTCTACCGGTTCAGCGATACGAGAGCAATAAGTACTGCCCCCGTAGGGAACCTTTGGCAATTCGACGGGTGGAGGTATCAAATTGCCAAAGGCACCTTTGTCACTGCGGGGAGTCACCCTCCCCGCTTGATACTGCTATGCACCACGTTTCAGTAACATGGATTTAATGTGTCCAATCGCCTTGGTCGGGTTAAGACCTTTAGGGCAAACATTGACACAGTTCATAATGCTATGACAACGGAATACGCTGAAAGCATCGTCCAAATTATCCAACCGCGACTCAGTCTCCGTATCACGGCTATCGATAAGAAAACGATAAGCCGCGAGTAATCCTGCTGGACCAATAAATTTATCGGGGTTCCACCAGAACGAAGGGCAGGAGGTCGAGCAACAGGCGCAGAGAATACACTCATACAGTCCATCAAGATGTGCGCGATCTTCCGGAGATTGTAAAAATTCACGAGCAGGTGGATTTTTATTATCGTTCAGTAAGAATGGCTTAATCTTCTCGTATTGCGTGTAGAACTGCGCCATATCGACCACTAAGTCGCGAACAACCGGTAATCCCGGTAGCGGACGGATAATAATTTTACCCTTACCAGAAAGTGCAGAGACCGGTGTGACGCAAGCCAGCCCATTTTTCCCGTTCATGTTAATGCCGTCAGAGCCACAAACCCCTTCACGGCAAGAGCGACGAAATGCGAGAGTCGGATCTTGCTCTTTCAGTTTAATCAGCGCGTCTAACAACATCATGTCGCGCCCTTCCTCCGCCTCCAGCGTATAATCTTGCATACGCGGAGCATCATCCACTTCTGGGTTGTAGCGATATACTGAAAATTCGATTTTCATAAGTCTTTCCGCCTCTTAATAAGTACGCACTTTAGGAGGGAACGCTTCGCGCAGCGTAGGCTGCATATTCACCTCGCGTCGGGTCATACTCTCGCTCTGTGGCAGATAGAGGCTATGACATAACCATTTCTCATCGTCCCGCTCTGGGTAATCGAAACGGCTGTGTGCACCGCGGCTTTCTGTACGATAGTTTGCCGCTACCGCCGTTGCAAAGGCGGTTTCCATCAGGTTATCCAACTCCAAACATTCAATACGCTGGGTATTGAAGTCAGGTGAACGGTCATCAAGACGAGCATTTTGCAAACGTTGACGAATCAATTTTAACTCTTCAAGACCTTTAGCCATGGCATCACCTTCACGGAATACCGAGAAGTTATGTTGCATACAGGTTTGAAGCGCTTTACGGATCTCAGCTGGGTCTTCGCCTTCACGGTTATCTTCCCAACGTTGATAGCGACTCATCGCTTGCGCGATCTCTTCTTCCGTCGCGTCACGCAGTTGCCCCTGCGAGGCGATAGATTCTTGTAAATGCAAGCCCGCTGCACGGCCAAATACCACCAGGTCGAGTAAGGAGTTACCGCCTAAGCGGTTAGCGCCATGGACCGATACGCAAGCAATCTCGCCAACAGCAAAGAGTCCAGGCACGACAACATCGTTACCCTGTTCATCAACGGTTAAGGCTTGGCCAGACACTTTCGTCGGGATTCCGCCCATCATGTAGTGACACGTTGGGATGACCGGAATAGGTTCTTTGATCGGATCCACATGAGCAAAGGTGCGAGACAACTCTAATATACCTGGTAAGCGAGACTCCAAGACTTCGCTGCCCAAGTGATCGAGTTTAAGCTTAAGATGTGGGCCCCAAGGACCATCACAACCCCGGCCTTCACGTATTTCAATCATCATTGAACGCGCGACCACATCACGACCCGCAAGGTCTTTAGCATTAGGCGCGTAACGTTCCATGAAACGTTCACCATGCTTATTCAGCAGATAGCCACCTTCGCCGCGGCACCCTTCGGTCACTAGCACGCCTGCGCCCGCGATACCGGTTGGGTGAAACTGCCACATTTCCATATCTTGTACCGGTACACCGGCGCGTAACGCCATGCCCACACCATCGCCGGTATTAATGTGGGCATTGGTGGTGGATTGATAGATACGCCCTGCTCCGCCCGTTGCCAGTACCGTCGCTTGTGCTTTGAAATAAACGACTTCACCGGTCTCGATACAAATTGCCGTACAGCCTACTACTGCTCCATCGGCATTTTTGACTAAATCTAAAGCGTACCACTCGGAAAATATGGTGGTATGGTTTTTTAAATTTTGTTGATACAGGGTATGCAGTAAGGCATGGCCAGTACGGTCGGCGGCGGCGGCCGTTCGTGCCGCTTGCTCTCCACCAAAGTTTTTCGATTGTCCGCCGAACGGACGTTGATAAACACGACCATCTTCCAAGCGAGAGAACGGAAGCCCCATATGTTCTAATTCTAAAATCGCTTCGGGACCGGTTTTACACATATATTCGATCGCGTCTTGGTCGCCGATATAATCGGAACCTTTGACGGTGTCGTACATATGCCATTCCCAGTTATCTTCATGGGTATTCCCGAGCGCAACCGTGATGCCCCCTTGCGCTGAAACCGTGTGGGAACGTGTCGGGAAGACTTTTGATAGTAACGCACAACTTTGACCAGACTGTGAGATTTGAAGCGCAGCACGCATTCCCGCGCCACCCGCACCAATCACAATCGCATCGAATTCTCTAACAGGCAGTTTCATTACGCACCCCATACCACAAATGTGCCATAAATCGCATAGCTCGCTAATGCGATAATAATAATCAGTTGCACGACCAGACGGACCGCAAGGTTTTTGACGTAATCAGTCAGTACCTGCCACATACCAATCCAACCATGAATGAGAATCGATAAAAGGGTGAGGAGCGTAAATACCTTGGTGAAAGGCATGGCAAAGAAGCCGCGCCACATATCATAGGTTAGCGGGCCACTGACGACAAAAAAGCCCAGGATATACACGACATAGAGTGCAATTAGAATCGCGGCGGCGCGCAATAATAACCAATCATGCACACCATTTCTTCCGAGTGCGGAAACATTGTTTACCATACGAGAACCCCCGCTAAAATCGACAGTATGGCCGCAATGATAAAGGAGGCCATAGCACTCCGTTTACCTGCCACCATGGTTTCTTCCATAAAGCCAAAGTCCGCAAGTAGATGGCGGATTCCCCCGACAATGTGGTAAGCCAGCGCTGTTAAGATTGCCCAGAGAATAAATTTCACGAAGAAACTTTCCATGATTGCAGCAGCTTGGTTGAAACCTTCTGGAGATGAGAGAGAGAGCCCTAGCAGCCACAGTAAAATTCCCAACGCAACAAACGTAATCACGCCAGATACACGGTGGAGAATGGATGCTATTGCAGTAACGGGAAACCGGATCGTCGAGAGATCCAAGTTGACAGGTCTTTGTTTATTCACGGTTTTGCCCACACAGCTCTTTTTTATTATGTCTCCTCCGGCCCTGCTGCTTGCCAACTTCTGGTGAAGCTCACTTACAGAACAGTCACATCCAGTGTTAGACGAAAAAAAACGCTGGGTGCCTCCTGAAACAGGTAAATCCGGAGACCTAGTAAGGATTATAGAGAGATCACAATATTATTACAATTGCTCTACAATTTCTTTGTGTAAATTAAAACAAATCAGTGATCTAACTCACTATTGCTGACATTTATTTATCGCTAATCCACTGATTTGATGCAAATAAAGGCTTTATTTTACATTTAGATACAATATAGCAAGTTATCACTAAATGTTATAGTTTATCGATTACTTGATAACTATAGATTATGAAATAATCTCCTAAATCACAAAATTTATTTTTTTTTACGAAAGTTTCAGGGTGTGACATAGTGGCTAAAATTATTTTAAAACAACGGCATCGTTTAAACCGCTCATCTGACTGTACAATTCTCCACCACGTTATCACGGATGAGCGCTATACTGCTTGACTCAGTTTTGATATAAATTGATGACATAATTTTAACAAATTCGCGAATCAATATTTGGATATCGTTCCAATCGTTCTTTTTGGAGGCAGTAAATGACAGAAAAAAAGGTGACACTTACGCTCGACTCAAATGAGTCAGCCGTCGACCTGAATGTACTTAAAGGAACATTAGGCCAAGATGTTGTCGATGTGCGTGCGTTAGGTTCTCATGGCGTTTTTACTTTTGACCCTGGCTTCACTTCTACAGCGTCTTGCGAATCCAAAATCACCTATATCGACGGTGAAGAAGGTATTCTGCTGCATCGCGGATTTCCGATCGCTGAATTAGCCACGAAATCTGACTACCTCGAGGTTTGCTACATTCTGTTAAACGGAGAAGTCCCAACAGCAGAACAGTATCAACAGTTTAAAACGCAAGTGACGCGTCACACCATGATCCATGAGCAGATCACTCGCTTATTCCACGGTTTCCGCCGCGACTCGCACCCGATGGCCGTTATGTGTGGCGTTACTGGCGCACTCGCCGCCTTCTATCATGATTCTATGGACGTGAATAATCCTCGTCATCGTGAAATTGCAGCCTTCCGACTCCTGTCGAAGATGCCTACCGTCGCGGCGATGTGTTACAAATACTCAATCGGTCAGCCCTTCGTTTACCCACGTAATGACCTCTCTTATGCCGGAAACTTCCTGCATATGATGTTTGCAACGCCATGCGAAGAGTACAAAATTAACCCAGTACTCGAACGTGCTATGGATCGTATTCTTATTCTGCACGCCGATCATGAACAAAATGCGTCAACGTCAACCGTGAGAACGGCAGGTTCTTCTGGCGCCAACCCATTTGCCTGTATCGCAGCGGGTATTGCTTCATTGTGGGGGCCAGCACACGGTGGCGCTAACGAAGCAACGTTACATATGCTCGAAGAGATCAGTAGTGTTGAGCATATTCCAGAATTTGTCCGCCGAGCCAAAGACAAAAATGACTCGTTCCGTCTAATGGGCTTCGGTCACCGGGTTTATAAAAATTATGACCCACGTGCCACGGTGATGCGTGAAACCTGTCATGAAGTGTTAGAAGAATTAGGGATGAAAGATGATCTCTTGGAAGTGGCTATGCAACTTGAACATATTGCATTAAACGACCCTTACTTCATCGAGCGTAAACTCTACCCTAATGTCGATTTCTACTCAGGCTTGATCTTAAAAGCGATGGGTATTCCTACCTCGATGTTTACCGTGATCTTTGCTATGGCACGCACTGTCGGCTGGATTTCCCACTGGATCGAAATGCACGAAGAGGGAATGAAGATCGCTCGTCCGCGCCAACTTTACACCGGTTATACCGAGCGTAAATTCGAATCCAAGCGCTAGGCCTTGATGACTAAAAAGGGAGAGCCTCGCTCTCCCTTTTTACTTACTTCTCGTTAAAAATTTCTTCTAATGACGCCTTCATCGGCGCACGATCCACTTTCTTACCAAACCAGTTGTAAACGTTCTGAGCCCCTTGATTGACTAGCATATTCAACCCATTGAGGGTGGTGCATCCCTTCTTAGCCGCCTCGCGTAGTAATTTGGTCTCCGGAGGATTAGGAATGACATCGGCCACAATCATCTCTTTTTCGATTGAAGCGAGATCGATATCAGGGATGGCATCGGCATCGTTCAGACCGATTGAGGTGGCATTAACCAGAATCTCGGTCTGGCTATCAATAGCCACTTGCGTAGTCCATTTCGTAAAAGATGCTTTAGCTTCTGTATTCTCTTCAATCAGCTTAACTAAATCTTGGCCGCGCTCTTCGTTACGGTTGATCAGCGTGATGTGCTTAGCCCCTGCTAAGGCGGCTTCAACGGCAATCGCGCGCGCTGCACCGCCCGCACCGAGCAGCGTAATATGCTTACCTTTTACCGAGGTGATCTCGCTCAGTGCTTCGATAAATCCTTGACCGTCAGTGTTATAACCTGTGAGCTTGCCCTCTTTGATCACGACACAGTTCACCGCACCTATCACTTTTGCGGAGGTGTCCAACTCATCGAGATATTGAATCACTTCTTGCTTGTTGGGCAGTGAGCAGCTAAAGCCTTTCCACCCCATGGCAATTGCACCTTTAATTGATTGCTCTAACTTCTCTGGGCCGACTTCGCAGGTGATGAAGCGCGCGTTCATGCCTTCTTTCTGATAGCCGGCCTCGATCATGCGAACAGTAGGGTTTTCGCTGCAAGGTGAAGAAAACGATCCGGTCAGGTCACTCAGGAAGTTGATGTTTTTTGCCACGTGAATCTCCTCGTCAATTTAAAAATGGAACCGATACCTTTTTGGTACGGTTTTTCTAAAGTGTTTAAATGAGTGTAGTCAATCCGCGGCAACATAAACAGCCTCCAGCTTGAGACTGCTTACAATTTGCGCTGAAAAAACGTAAAAAAATTTTACCTGAATTAGTTATGCTCACGACTGTCGAGTCACGCCCCACTCGATCATATTCAAAACCTGCTGCTGCGCGAGCGTTGCTTCACGCGCTTGCGCCAAAGTACAATAAATAAAATGGAGCGGCTCTCGCGGACGTAATTGCGCCAGATGATACAGGTCGCATTCAATCACTTGGCCTATTCGCGCATACCCCCCCGTGGTTTGCGCATCAGCGAGTAAAATTACGGGCTGTCCACTGGGAGGAAGTTGAAGGGTTCCCGGTAAAACACCGTGAGACAATAGCTCATCCCGATGGGAGAATTTTAACACTCTACCCTGTAGTCGGTGCCCCATGCGGTTATTTTGTGGAGTCAACGTCCAGCCGGTACGCCACAGGGCTTGCTGAGATTCCGCAGTGAGCTGCGTAAACTCGGGTCCCGGGATGACTCGCACTCGGTTCCCCCAAAGAAGCTGTCTCACCCCCACCGAGCGCTCGAACTGCCGTGACGCTGGGCCTAAAGGTAAGCTATCGCCGTTTTGCAAAAAGCGGCCTTTGAAGCCCCCGAACCTCGCCATGAGATCGGTACTTTGTGATCCCATCACAGTGGGGATATCAAAACCGCCGCTGACGGCCAGATAACTACGCATTCCTCTTAACGGTGATTGCAGCTGCAGTGTCTGTCCTGCTTGTGCAAAGTAACGCCAGCCGGTCTCGATACTCTTCCCTGCCAATAGGCTCTGGCAGCCTGCTCCAGTTAGCGCGAACCAGCACGATTGTTCGAAACGAAATATCGCGTTACCTTGGGTAATCTCGATTACCGCTCGATTTTTATCATTGCCTACCAGCATATTGGCTGTTTGCATAGCGGGCCGATCCAATGCCCCACCACGACCGACGCCATATTGCGCAAATCCAAAGCGTCCACCGTCTTGCAGGGAGCTGGCTAAGCCTGCTTTCACCACTTTCAGCATAGTCCATCCTTATGCGGGATAAAACGTACGGTATCCCCGGGGTGTAACAAGAATGGGGCTTCGCGTGTTTCATCAAATAATAGGGATGAGGTCTGGCCAATTATTTGCCATCCTCCCGGTGAGGTTAACGGATAAATACCGGTTTGGCTGCCCGCAATACCAACACTGCCCGCGGGAACAGAGAGGCGGGGAGTTTTATGGCGTGGGCAGGCTAAGTGCGGTGATAATCCAGAGAGATAAGGAAACCCCGGTTGGAAGCCAATAAAAAATACGGTATAGCGTTCCGCACTGTGAGCCTCAACGACCTGCTTGGGGGTCAGGCCGACCGTCTCAGCAAGCGAACTCAAGTCAGGCCCAGCCGCTTTACCATAAATGACGGGTATATCGATATTTTTCGACGCGGGGATGAAGGATTCCGCGGCTTGCCACCATGCTTTGAGCTGGGAAACCGCCTCCTGTTGTGAAAGAGGGATGGCCTGTAATCGAATAGTCAGGTTATTCATTCCGGGAATCACTTCTGCCACCCCCGGTTCATGAACAAGCTGCTGAGCCAATCCCCAAATACGCTGTTGAACCGCAAGCGACACAGGAGGACGTGATTCAATCACCAATGTGCTTTCACCGAACATGTAATAACGCATCTCTGACAAAGCTCACTCCCTAGTGGTGAACACGATGGGTCTATGAAACGTTAGATTACCTTATCAGTTATTCGAGATGGCGGTAAGGGATTACAGGCCTGTTTTTAGTGACTAGTGAACAGGTTATTTACACTGGATTATCAATATCAATAAATATGACATCAAGGCCATGTGTGCGCGACAACCACTCTCCTAAGGCCTGTATTCCTCCCCGCTCGGTAGCATGGTGTCCGGCACTGAAGAAGTGAATCCCGCGTTCGCGAGCAATATGGGTCGTTCTTTCTGACACTTCGCCCGTAATAAAGGCATCGACGCCCGCATCGGCGGCTTGTTCAATAAAATCGGGGGCACCACCCGTACACCAGGCAACCCGCTTGATCATGCCTTTCTTATCGGGTCCACAGTAAAGTGGGTGACGTTGCAACCGCTCAGCTAACCGTTGTGACAGTTGCTCGGCACTGATCGGCTGCTCAAAGTGACCTTCGAGGAGATAAGTGTCAATTTGTCCGCTTACCGTGATATCCAGGAGTTTTGCCAGCTGTACGTTATTGCCCACTTCCGGGTGAGCATCTAAGGGTAAATGCCATCCATAGAGGTTAATA
>Ga0308162_1001056_pt1 | contig 24323 bp, 16 predicted proteins | sample PhySR2_FD_201370 | JGI IMG/M metagenome (GOLD analysis project Ga0308162, IMG submission 201370) | Phyllosphere microbial communities from UC Gill Tract Community Farm, Albany, California, United States - DLSLS.R2 | ecosystem: Host-associated > Plants > Phyllosphere > Unclassified | place: USA... | reverse complement strand
CACCGACGAAAAATGTCACGGTCACAGAAGATGATACTAAGAACAAATTCAATGACGAAACTGAGACGAGCGATTTCCACCAACAGCAGGGGGATGTTGCGGATATCCAGGAGAACTACCTTGCGGAGCTAGTGCTTAACATTTCGAACTGGCGCGAGCGTCACTCTCTCAACAATGTGCGCTTTTCACCATGGCTGGTCTATAAGGTCTTCAACAAGGTCTTTAGTCAGGCGGCAAACACGGTACTTTTTCCCAGCGGTTCCAAAGATATTGGTAAAGCGATCGAAAGTATCGGCAAAGTTTTTTATTCAACGTGGTCAGCTTTTGGCAGTTTCGAAAAGGGGCGCTTGTTTGGTCTGCCGGAAGTGGTGGCTACGGTAAATTTAATTTCTCCCTATAACTTTGTTAGTAATGACCATTTCAATGTCAATGTTGGGCCTTTCGTTGTCAGAGCAGAACAGGTTGCGCCAGCAAAAAGTAAATACGCTGCGAGTACGCGGACGGCCAGCTATTACTTGGCCGATCATCCTCTTAAACTTTGGATAGAGGAAGCGCTGGCGGTATTTGCTCCCGCCCCCAAAAAACAAACTACGGACACTGAAGTTAGCGATCCTCGTCTCTGGCTGCGCGAAAAATTGGGGTTGGAGAAGGATACGCGTTTAACGGATAAGAGAATTGCAGCTTCATTGGAAAATTTTAATAATGATGAACGAGCGAACTTACTGAATGAGATGTTCACTTTATACTCTGATTATCATGTGACCAGCCGCCTTCACGATATCATCGACCAGATGAAGGGGGAAAGATAGTGCTACTAAGGTCACTTTCAGAACATGCTGCCGGATGTTTCTACGGCAGCGAATTGCTAGCCTCACAGCTGTGGATTTTTTTGCAGCAAACCGCAAGCGGGGATGAGACTCAGCGTGTAAAGGCGTTACAGGAAACCTGCTATCAGCAGTTGATTGAAAGTGTGGACAGTCGCCATCCGCGCCGTTACCGCCTGAATGATATAAGCCAACTGATGAATCACCTCTGCGATGGCGACCTTTTTTATACGAGCAGACTACCCTGGCTAACCAAGCTTTTTGATCAATTGATGGTGCGCAACGGCGATCTTATCTGCTATCGCGAAACGGAAGTTCAGGCCTATGCCCGGCTGACGGCAGAGTTAGACCCGACGCTGCTGGTGGCTTGGAATCTGAGTCAGTGGCTGGAAAGAAGCAGTAATCCCACGGCGCAGGATATACAGCGTATTGTGGCTGTTCAGGACACTTTTTTTGCACCGCCGGGTAACCCGGTACAACCCTTTGCGGAAGGGCATGTGCATATCGGAGGCGTGACTGCTGACAGTGCAATTCTTGATGAATACCTCTTGGCAAACCCGGCTTCAGAGCTGCCTGAGAACAAGCGTTCAACCCCCTGGCATATGCAGCAGACTTCGCAACTCAATAATATACTTGAACGCTTAAGAGCATTATTGTGGCTGCTGCTGGATGGAAAAAGTGATGATCCGGCCGCCTGCATTTACCAGCAACCGGAGCGGGAGAATTGCGACGCACGATTACATCCGTGGCAAGAAGGGTGGGTAAATCTCGTTCCACAGCTCTCAATGCCGCTACAAAAAGCCAGACTTCCCGACTGGGAAACGACGGCAAAAATCCATGCCGTAAATGAAGTGGGTTCCCCTGGTTGGCTGCTCAGTCAGTTTGCCGTGGCGATGAATTGCAACTTACGCGGGCGCTGGTTGTGGCTGCAGCTCTATCTTTGCCGTTGTTACAGCTCTCCTCAGGCTACGCCACAGGTTCGGGTCGCCATTCTCTGTTGGTATCAATCGCTGAATGAGTTTCGTCGACGGCTGATTATGGATGGTCAGGGGTTGACCAGGTTCTCTAAACACTATTTTAACGGCCCTTTGGGCAGGGGGAGCAAGGCATTACGCAAAGACAATATAAGACAATTATTATCAGTGGCTGGCGATGTGGTGGAAATTAAGTCACATCCGGGCGCTTTCTGTGCCGACTTTGCCGCAGATTTTGCCACCACGCTGGCGCAGGAGACGGGTTTCACACTTCCGGACGCGCCTTATATCTTTGGCGAGCATGAAATCGTCCCGGATGCGAAAGTGCATAACTATATGCAGCAGCTTGAGCGCTGGCAGTTTTGCGGCCATTTTTCTCGCTCGGCAATGCCCCAACAACGCGGTAGAGTTCCAGTCGCCAATATGAAAGAACTGTGGAAATCAGCCATCGAATTGATGAAAAAAGCAGATAACACAGCCTCCTGGAACCGGCCCGAATTCATGATGGGATATCGTAATCCGCATTTTCACTTTCAGCCCGCGCGCTGGTTTCGAGGGCTGGACGTGGCGGGGGATGAAAACGATCTGCGCATCGAATGGTTTGCCCCAGTGCTACGCTGGCTGCGGCGGGGGTTAATTTCACGCCCTGAGGGTGAGTACGCTTCGGCTGGTTTCCATTTGAGCATCCACGCCGGGGAGGACTATTCCCACCCTCTATCTGGCATGCGGCATATTGATGAGACGGTCCGTTTTTGTGAAATGCGCGACGGCGATCGTTTGGGGCATGCTTTGGCGCTGGGCATTGAACCTCAGTGGTGGATGGCGCGTCAGGGCGAAATGATTCTACCAGCAGACGAACACCTGGATAATCTCGTCTGGCTGTGGCATTACGCCGTTACGCTAAGTGGACGTTTACCACTGGCGCAACAGGTGCAGTCCCGGTTAGCGCGTCGGATAGCCCGCTTCTTACCTGAATCTGGCTGGCAAACCGTTCCTGACCTTGCTGGCAGCCGTCACTCTGCTCCGCTCAAGCATGAAAGCGTCAATCCCGAAATCCTTTTTCGCGCCTGGCTACTACGCAAAAACTGTCATTTTCAATTGATGCAGTTGCATGGCGGTACTCCTCTCAGCACACTTGAATTCAGCGCCTTACCCGACTTCACATTCCTGAAGAGCCCTGATCCTGCGGCAGTGCTGTATGCTAATCGGCACCAGCACCTGTCCGCCGCAAGCGCTCAGCCGTTGGTCATTGTGCGTATCGGCGATGAGTGGCAAGCGCAAAACGACCACATTGCTCAGGGCGGAAAAAGCACCATGGGAGATAGCGGAATGCTGGAGGATATCGATACCCCGGCAGAGGTGGAATTTATGCATGCAGTGCAGGATTATCTACTGGATCGATACGATCGAATAGGCTTGATCATTGAGACAAATCCCACGTCAAACATCTATATCGCCCGGCTCGAAAAGCACCGCGAACATCCTATTTTTCGCTGGAGCCCGCCTGATGAGACATTGCTGGCGGCGGGTGAAGTCTATAACCGTTTTGGCTTACGTCGCGGTCCGATGAGGGTGTTAATCAATACTGACGATCCTGGCGTGATGCCTACTACATTACGTACCGAATTTTTATTACTCCGTGAAGCCGCCATCGAATCAGGTATCAGTCGAACGGTAGCTGAGCGCTGGTTGGAGCAGATCAGACAATATGGCATCGAGCAATTCCACCGGAATCACATGCCTGTTTTTTCCCCACTTTAAGGTGTTATCAGATGGACAAAGAACCCGATGTTATTGCCAGTTTTCCGCAGTTAATACGATGGTTTGATGACAAAGCCAAAAGGCTGTTGGATAAAAGTAAGGAGGTACGTATGCTCAGTTACCTATTCCGGCGCTTGTCGCTTTATTTTGGCAGTGCACTCTGTTTCTTCATTTTATGCCTGGTGATGACGTTCACCAAAAGTGTGACGCTCGTTATGGTCAATAATTGGTTAAATTCTGTGCCAGAGGCTCTGAGCTGGTGGGTGGGGTTAGTACTGCTGGTTATTACTGGCGCCTTGATTTCGTTTTTTCGCCAGAGTAACCGGATTGCGGCTATCATACTCTCCAGCCTGATACTAATCGCCTTGATGGTACTATTCTTCGTGGCATTAACTGCCGAACAACCGATAATCGTTGGGATTTCGCTTGCGGGAAGTGTGACGATCATGGCTTTAATTGCTAACAAAACCTTGGGTTTCACTCGCCGTGATGAGCGTTATCAACTATTTAGCCGCCGTGCTGAATTTTTGGCTACTTTTTATAGATCGCAGCAAGCAATGAATTCTGTCTTTACGCAGGAGAATTTGCAGGAGTTAAAGCAGTTTAACGAAGATCTATGGAGGACCAAGAAAAGTGATACTCTGAGCGATTCATTTTACCTCTTGAAGAAGCTTGAAGATAAACTTAGCAAAGATTGACGCACTTCAGCGATCTTTTCATATCCTTTGGGGTTTATAACAAAAAAGCCGACCCATTTGTCGGCTAAGTTTTGCAGATACTCAAGATTATCCCCCGGGGTTACCTTTGACTCCGCAGCAGGTTGAACTCAGGGAAATGCGAAAACGGATACTACGTCGTGAAATGGAGAATTAAATCCTAAAAAAGCTATCGCACTCTTGATGTCGGCCTCCCTCAAAAGTTCACGATAATCGACAGCTTAAGAGCTCAGTATCATGTAGCGTCACTGTGCCGGCTGTTCAGTGTTCACCGAAGCAGTTATCACTCCACACGTAAAAACAGCAATGAGCCCGATGTTGACCGTGCAATCAAACGCAGTCTTGTTAGTGAGGTCTGGAATGCCAGCGATAATTCTGTCGGCGACAGAAGTATCGCCACGATGGTGAACAATAAAGTCCTAAAGCTCGGACGATGGCTGGCCGGTCGGCTGATGGAGGAACTCTGTATTAGCAGTTGTCTGCCATTAGATAACTGTCTGCTTTGTCAGGCCCACAAAGATGGCACACCAAATAACCCTGCTCATTGGTAATCAGCTATGCGCCCACATCTGCGGGAGTTACGACAGTGGAAAACGCCAGTGACAGGCTCAGGGCGGCGAACTCTTTGTGCCGAGTAAATAACTCATTCATGATGTTTCTCTCAGATTGGATTCAACGGTTGGTGATGATAATGCTGGTGGAATAATTTAGCCGTAAGTAAACATGCCTTGGTTCGTATAAATCCGCGCCTCAATCGCTTTGCACACGATCCCCTGCTGCCACAGCGTATTGCCAAAGCGCCACGTCAGACTTTCAGCGAACTGCATTTTTCGCGGTGTAAATGCTTCCTTGTTCGGCCACCATCCTTCCATCCGTTGCCCCTGAATGGTGGTTGTCCCCTGTTTAAGTTGTGGGCATTTGCCACGGCTCACATCAATCTTCTCAATGCGGATGTAATCCGCCTTTGCCGTCACCGTAACGTAGACGCAGTCATTGCACTCCCAGCCGCTTTTAGTGATATCGACCTTGATGGGGTATTTGTCCTCATCCGCTGCGTGCGCAGGTAAAACAACGAACGATGCGCTGGCGAGCAGCGCTGCTGTGATTATTTTTTCCATTTTTTCTCCGAATATGATAGTTCCTGCGAATCATCACATTGATATTTAATGATTAAATTGAGTAATGGGTGATACCTGCTGGATTCTATAATCCAGTGCTGGTGGGGGATAATGAAGATAACCGATCGTATCGATCGGTAATTCTGATCGTCACCTGAAGAAAAATGACCAGACTGAGCCCGCCACGCTGGCAACGGTATGCGTGACGGCCTTAAGCGCACTACGGGCGAGCTGAGGCAACGGAGCCAGATCAATTATTCGGTCTATAACCTCCACGGCGCCCTCGCCAAAACTGCTGCGGGCTGTGCTGATAACGCTGCTGGTGCGATAGCCCGAATGCAGGTGCGGCACCAGCGGACTGCGGGCCTGCTTTGGGAGACGGGTGATGATATGTTCAACCAGAGCGGGCAAACGGTAGCGACCACGAACTGAAACCGGAATGATGTCTTTCTCTGCCATGCCAAGCTGTCGGGCAACGGCCTGTTGTTTCAGAGCGATGTGCTCCGCCTGTAAAGGTGAAGGCTGCGCTGACGGCCAGCACCACTGATCTGCGGGCTCGATTTTGTCCGCCTGATTCAGCGCCCAGATCAACGGTGGCAGCAGGCCACTGAACTCCTGAAACACGTCATGATAAAACTGCTCTTCAATGGAGAAGGCGCGGTCATCCGCTTTGAGAACCCAGATCACCATGTCCACCTCGGGCATCAGTTGGCGGTAAAGATCACGGTACTCGCCATCGCGCTGCTGACTTTCACCAACGCCTGGTAGATCCACCAGTGTCAGAAAATGGTTTCCAAAGCGCAGCCGCACACGCTGTGGCTGTCGGGTGCATGCTTCCACTGCGCTCACGCCACAAACTTCACTGCGGAATAACGCGTTGCAGAGGCTGCTCTTTCCAACACCCGTTTTGCCCATGATGCCAATCACGGGTTCATAGGTGACAAGTTGGCTCAGTTCGCGAATTAGCGTCTGGCGCAGTGCTCGTGGATAGCGCCGCAAATGACGGCGGATGAGGGCATAACCTGAAGATTTTTTCATAGGCATTCTCAACATAATAAAGGCCATCCGGTGTGGGTGGCCTGAAGTAGTCCAATGGGAGGGGATTCAGTAGAGTGATATATACCTTGAAATTATTTAAAAATTTGTTCTTTGGCAATTTTACTTATCCGTCGAAAAAGACAGTGAGTCAATAATTGTGAGGGGAAATTAAAAAAATAAAGCAGCGAGAATGTGAAATTCCTGTTGCGGGATGATGATTTAAAAACCCTGATTTGTCACGTCATCAATTCTATAATTCATCCTTATTTGTCTATTTCAGTCCAATCGAGTCCAGTGAGAAGCAAAATATCCAACCAGATATTATAAAATGCAATTTAGTTAGATGTTTATTTTGAGGTTGACGTGCGATCTGGTTTGCTATTAATTGCTACCACTGCATACCAACAGCCGACAGGTGAAACATGTCTAACATTCCAGTCAATGCATTTCCTGAGTTCATTCGTGAAACTATTTATGATATAGAGGAGCATACGCAAGCCCCACGAGCTTTAATAACATCCTCTGTAATCAGCGCACTCTCTCTGGCATGCCAGGGTTTAATAAAAGTAAGGGTAAATGATAGTCTTGAATATAACACCTCTATTTTTTCTCTGGTAATTGCTAATTCTGGAGAAAGAAAAACATCTGTTGACCGAATGGTTCTCGCACCATTTTATCAACATGACAAAGTCAAACTGGCACAGTCTGATGAACTGAAGTCAGGTCATGGCGCCAGACTGATGGCATGGCGTGAAAGAGAAAAAGGTATTCTGAGTCAAATCAGGAAAAAAACAGTCAAGGGGCAATGCACTGCTGCATTGTCTGATGCGTTAGTCGAACTGCAACTTGAAAAGCCTTTTCTGCCCAAAATGAACAAACTCATTTATAACAACGTCACTCCCGAGGCTCTACAACATGCGATGTATAATCATGGTTCGCACGTAGGATTGATTGCCGATGAGGGAACAAATATTCTGGATCGTAAAGTGATGAACGAATTTAGTTTTACTTGCTCAATGTGGGATGGCGTTCCTTTTAGTATTGAAAGAAAAACGTCGCCGAGTTTTACTATCGTAAATGGTCGCATCACCTTGTCTGTGATGGTGCAGAAAAAACCTTTTGATTTTTATTTAAGGCGCCAGGGAGAAAAAGCCCGCGGTAGTGGCTTCTTTGCGCGTTGCCTGATAGTTAATATTGATGAACAGCTTTCCACACAAGGTGAGCGATATATCGATGAGCGCCCAAAAAACTCTCATTATCTTAAACTGTTCCATAAGCGAATAAATGAACTTCTGAATGAGAAAGATTTACAGGATGAAGTGTCTTCTGAAAAAGTTCTGTCCTTCACTCCTGCTGCTTTGTATGAATGGCAGGGAATTTATAACCTGATTGAGAGTCGTATCGGTCCGGATGAAGATTACGCCAACATGAATGATTTTGCGTCCAAGCTTGCTAATAATGTTGCTCGTTTATCAGCTTTACTGTGTTACTTTACCCAGGGTGAGCGTCCGATTGAAAAGGAGCATGTCGAAAGTGCATGGTTGATATGCGAATGGTACATGAAACAAGCCATTAATCTTTTTGGTTATGAAGAAGGCTACTATGAAGCGCTCTTATTATCATGGCTGCGCCGTGAATATTATCGCTCAGATGTTGTTGTCAAATATAATGATATCAGAAGGTCTGGACCTAATGTTCTGCGGAAAGGTAGATTACTGGATAAAGTAATCAGCAACCTGAAAAAAGAAAAAGCCATTGAAATTGACTTCTCATTCCATGGAGCAAGACTGGTACGCAGAGGTCGTAATTTTCGTTGCAATATTTTCACTAAAAACCCTGTTTTTGAGTACTACTGAGTTGCTACAACTTGCGACAGTCGCAAGTTGTAGCAGCTAAATTGACTAAAAAACCAATAAATTAATTTCAGAGTGAAATTATCGGGACTTTTTTTCATGTGCCCATCAGGCATGGGTGCATACTATTACTTTGGCCTGAATAATTAATATTTGGCTGTCGGTGTAGTATTATATATACGTATACTTCCACTATATTCATTGATAGTTAATTATATATGCTCATTAACTATCAATGTATTGAGCTAATGGTCTAATCATCCTCGATTGTTATCAATTGAGTGTAGGTGCATATCATTAATCACTCGTCAGTATTTATTACTCATGCATAGTGTATGCAAGGGCTAAGCTTGGAATGGTTGCGCTGTTAGTCTGCCGTCATAATTAACCAAATTGACTTAACTTAAAGGCATTGAAATGGGCAATGGTTCTCATAATGAACAATATCGACAAGACTTTATGAATGCCATCCTTGATGCTGTTGACGAATTCCCACGTACTTTAGCGCTACGGGTTGATTTGCGTTTTTCGAAGGATTATCAGTATGAAAAATCCAATAAAGAAATCACACGCTTTATTGAATCCCTCAAAGCCAAGTTAGCAGTGGACTGCCGAAAGCGTAGCGACCGCTGGAATCGTACTTTACGTAATCGCTTACGGTATATCTGGGTGCGCGAGGTTGGTGAGCTTAATCGTCGCAAACATTATCATGTTCTGCTTCTGCTGAATAAGAATATCTACAAGGGGCCAGGTAATTTTGATTCCGATAACAGCCTTGCAGCCTTAATTCAACAAGCATGGTGCAGTGCGTTAAGTCTGGACTGGGAACAGCACCGGTACTTAGTCCACTTTCCAGAAAAGGCATGTTGCTATCTGCATGGCAATTCAGCCAATTATATGCAGGAAGCGACTGACCTGATGCGCAATATTGATTACATGGTGAAGAATTATTCTAAGCCTTATGGCGATGGGTATCGTTCGATTGGTTCGAGTCGCCGATAGTATGTACGGATAACGCTGGCAGTTTGGTCATATCGGCTGCCAGCATATTTGGCTTTAATCACAGCTATTTCTTTTTAGGTTTTACGACATTATCAAATGCAGCTTTGATTTTCTGATCCTGACTTGACCAGACCTCAACCCGGTGCATCTTCATTGCAAATATTTCATCTCTCGTTTTGGACTGATTATTTCGGTCACGGGCAGATGGCCATTCCAGTTCATTTATTCCATTCTCTATGCCTTTTAACGCTTCTAATTTAGTGTTCCACCGGCTTGGGGGGCACGCTTCCTGCAACAGTCTGAAAATTTCATTTTTAACGGCATCAAAGCGAGCCGCTTTACTTTTGCCACCCTGCGCCGGAACATCTGTTTTAACGGCCTGATCTTGTTGCCACAATTCTTCATCTGCGAGACCTCGGCAGTAATTGAGGTATTCAATGCCCTGGAGAAGGCACTTTATCGCTTCATTTTCATTCGTGTTCAGGAGCCCAAGCCCCAGATGCCAGTTAACATCAGCCAGAAAAAAAAGATCACCTATAGTCTCGCGAGTTGTGACCGGTTCATCAAATGTCATCCTATAAACTTGATCATCAAACTTACGGCGTACTACCGGATTCTTAAGCATGCTTTCAACCAGCGATAGTATAAACTCATGATATTCATTGGCATCTGAAACCACCCCTTCCTGTTCCCGCTCAGCCACCCTGAGTCTTAATGACAATGCTGCGCTCTTGTTGTTGAACGCAGTTTTCAAGTCATCGATAAAATCATCAAAATTAAAATCATCCATAATTCAGCTAGTTGCACTCCGTTAAAAATGAGGTATTGCAGCCGTATGTTTCACAACTGCAGCAGCAGATAGTCTGGCTCCCGTCCAAAGTAGACCAAAAGAGGAAGCCTTATCATGGAACCAACTGCCGTTAAAATCCTGCGCATACCTGCGCTTGTCAAGAAATTAGGTATTGGCCGTTCTACGGTATATGACTGGCTTGACCCGGATTCAACTCGTTATGACCCGACTTTTCCGTTGAGGATAAAAATTGGGGTAAAGGCGGTTGGCTGGCTAGAGTCGGAAGTCGATGAATGGATTTTGAGTAAAAATAGGCAGTCTTGATACCTGTATTTGCCTTAGTTTTAGAAGATCACCCGATAGGGAGTGAGACTTGCACTCCTCCCACTGACTTTAATTCCGCATCCTCAACCGCCACATCGTTGCCAGTATTGGGGATCCGCGCCTTGTATTGGTGACGCAGTCGAACTTGGGCGTTTAGGCTGCACGAAACGCAGCTCTGGCAATTCACCGGGGTGACTGGCTGCTGTTCCTCGATGCTGATGACGAGGTAAGTGATGGGTTTGTGTATAACCGTTGTCAGAAAGTGCAGGCAGCACAGGCCGATTTGATGGTAAGCAACGGCTGACTTCAATGGTGTTTGGCATAGTAGTGTCAACACGTTCTCAACGTTTGCGTGGCCTGACTGGCACTGATGTTTTCTCCCGGACTTCGCGCATCAAATCATGCAAGCACTCTTCATAGAGCGTTTTATCCGTGGACCGCAGGCGCTCAATGAAACCACGCTTTTTGTTGCAACGCTCGCAGCGTTTCATGTGGGCATTCCTGAGGATGTGGCATCCGCGCAGTGCTGGCAGGCACAGAACCGATGCTGCAGGTTAATGAATGGAATGATAAACAACGCTGCGGTGGCAAAGATAATCGTTTTGATAGATCAATAAATCGCTATCGATCGCTTTTGCCGATCAATTGCTGAGGGACTCAAAAAGAACAATGTCAGGATTGAAGGTGGTATCTCTCGTATCGCTCTGACGTTACAAACATATTGAAATCAACCTTAACGCGTTCACTCCTGCAATCCCGCGTTTTCTTGTTCCGGAAAGCGGTTTTATAAGCGTGTGTGGTTTGTGTTAAGCATCTCAACGGAAATCGTTCATGGGACCGATGATTAAGTGACGCCGCACACAATGAACGCCTCGGCTCGCTGGCCAGCCTGAAGTATCTGTCGACTGCGCTAACCGGCAGAGCGCGGCTCCGCCGGGCCGCAAAAAGTGGCGTTTCGGGCCTGAAGACCATGGTCTGATGGAAAACAAAGGGGACGGATATTAAATCGGTACCTCTCGCAGTCTGATGGGAGCGTCTCCCCTTGGGAAAACACTGGCGCTCAGACTGTATGAGCCTGCCGGATCCCCTCCAAGTATAATCATTACAGGCTCCAAGCACTGGTAGTCAGGGTTCGCTGCAATGCTTGTCATGGATCTGAAGTCATCACCACTGGGCTCGGATGAGCCTCCTGGGTGAAAATGCCACTCACCAACGTAATACAATCCTTTTTTCCAGCGGGTATGAAGTAAAGACCTCAGCCCTTTGACACCCCGCTGAAATGTCGTCCGGCCAGCGAGTGAATCCGCAGGTCGGGTCGTGGCCTCCACGATCATAGCCGTTAAATTGTCATCACTATATGAGCCAATCAGAATGCCGCCTGTTTCATTCACGCCGGCTTTAAGGCATTCGGAAACCATCTGCTCAATGGTTGAGGCGCTAAGGACGACCGTATAAAGTGCACCCTCACTGGAAAAAGTCACATCTTTAATACTCATGCGGCTCTCTCTCGACAGTGCCATCAGGCATCTGCTTAAAATATTCATAGATTCTCCCTGGCGCGCTGACGACCCTGCAAATGAATTTTGTACCAACGGCCGCCCATAACTGTACGTCATCGGCTCGGGCCGGAAAGACAGGGTGCCAGCAACCGATCCCTTCTATTCTCGCCTCATCCATGTCGATCTCAGGTGACGCCGAGGCGGCGAAGCGGCTGGAAGCATCCGTCACCGGAAACGTTGTTTCACTGGCAGCAAACGCAAATAAACCCTCAGCCCGCCATGTCATAGCCAGGCTGATAAATATTTTTTCACTTTGCCAGTCAAATGCCGCTAATGCCTTAAGAACACCATCATCACCGGTACAATCAATGATGACGTCGTACTGACGCAGTGAGCGTTTTGCAACCTCACACTCGGGGGGAAACGCGCAGCTGAATGAACGTGCACTTGCGTCAGGCAGAATACGATTAAGATGTTCAACCAGCGCGGACGCTTTATTATGACCAACTGAGGTCATTGTCAGGGCGTGGCGGCTCAGATTTCCGGTCTGTAGGATATCTGCGTCCAGAATGCTCTGGCTGACAACACCAATTCGCATGAGGTTTTCTGCAATCATGCTGCCCAGTGAGCCTGCACCGATTATCAGTACCTTTTTACTGCGGATATCGTTAGTTGCTTCGCCTCGCGTTCTGAGCTGGTCGGCTGCCCAGTTCTGTGTCCTCAACCACCTGATGGGTTCCTGCGAAAGTGGCTGTTCGCGATCCCAGGCTCTGCGATTCCGTTCCGTTGGGCGGAATCCAGGGCGTTTTGTCATTGTATTGCTAAGGCCGGCCAGACGCAGCGCCAGCCAGTGAATGCGCGCTGGCGCATCTCCAATTTTGTTTTCCAGTGGAAAGCCCAGCAAGAGTAATCCGGGCGCGCGTTGCTTGCGAAGAGCTCTGACAGCCCGCCCAACATCTGAAAAGAGGTCCGTCAGTGATAACCCGCATTGTGTGAAGCAATGGCTAAGCTCCTGCCAGGTCCTCGGTGCCTGCCATGGGGCCAGAACGGGAAGGGTAGGCAATACAGACCAAACTGCGTTTGTTGTTCTCGCGCCTTTGCGCATGAACGGGGACCATTTGGTTGCCCGGATAAGGTTTCCCTTTTTATCAAAAAACTCACGCAAAAAGCGGGTCCCACGCGCGCCAGGCAATCCAGTGCTGCTTGCAAACCCCCATTCTCCTGTTTTCGATGCCCAGAAAGGAAGATCATCAGTCTGTTCACTAAAACCGATTACGGTAAAGGGTGACTGATTGGGGAAGGCGGGGAGTTCAACAGCATCCCCGGTTGTGGCCAGATTTTCCTGTGCAGCGGCGTCAATCCAGAGCAGCAGCCTACTAAGTCGCCAGCTGATCCTGTCGAGTAATGCTTCGGGTTCCTGACCCCATAAGTTACGACCAAATGCGGCGGGCGTATTCTCAAGGCACGGATTTCCTGATGTCCATTCGCGGGTAGACGCATCCGAAAAGTTGTAGTTCTGGTGCTGAAACGTTGCTGATATACCTTCCGATTTATCGGGATAGAGCTCTATGCGTATCTGAGCCTCTTCCTGCCAGAGGACCAGATGCCAGACGCTGTTGTCTGGCATGAACCTGGAGCAGGGTACGGAAAGCTCAGCGGTGAATTTAAGCGACCATCTCTTGTCAGCAGAGAGCATCCAGGCATTGTTCGTCCGCATCCTGGGATCATTATTGATAAGGGTGAACGCTGCCTGCAGCTCTCCTGGTACCTGCTGAACGACTGTACTCAAGCGAAGCGTCCGGTTTTTTGTGGTTCTGCTGGTTTACTTGGCGTTGTAAATCCACCATTGCGATCGCCGCCCTGAGGGCCGGGTAAAGGAAACTTGGATCCGAACAGTTGGCGCCAGAGCTCTGCACTTTTCTGCGCATCCTCAGACGCCAGCGCTTTACGGGCAATTTCCGCCGCACCCGCAATACCCTCATAAAATGAACAGAAATCTTCGGTTGATAAGCGCGCCATCACGTCATGTTCTTCAACGCCGTGATCCGGCAAACACGGTTTACCTTTCTGGCTGTAAATGTCTGCCCAACGGCACAAAAAAGTGTCCAACAGCTGAACCAGACCTTTGCCCATTGAGGTGGTTCCATTATCCAGCGCGTTACCAATCAGATGCTCCAGCGGATAGCCTTTAGGGTATTTCGGCAGGTTTTCGCTGCTCTGCTGTCGCCACCATTTCACCGCCCTGACAAGGTTGATGTAGTGACCGTTGCAAACGCGGTTTTTCTCAGCGGTCCATCTGATCTGCGCGAGAGGATGCGTCCGGCCCCACTCATTTTTTTCCCTGTCAGGCAGCACTAGCGGGTGCGCTTTCCATTCTGAAGCGGGGGCGTCCTCTACCTGCGCACTGTTGCTCTCAGACAACCATCCGGTATTGGGGGACCAGCTTTTATTCAGGCGCCAGTCAGTTTGCTCTTCCAGAGAGCTAACAGTTAGGACTGACTCTGACTTATAGAGCTGCTCAAGATGGCTTTTTTCTGCACCTGACTCAGGGATGGCGGTGATCACCAGGTCCAGTTCGACATACGAGAGGGTAATACCAAAAGAGCGTCCTTGCGTTTCCCATTTACCCGGGTAATACTTTTCGAGGAATGGGATGAACAGGTCCATTGCATCAGTGGGAGATATCCGGGTATGGTCAAGATTGGTCACCACGACAATATCAACATCAGGGCGCTTATCGCCGAGCGGACGGATTGCCGTTGAACGACGAATGCTTCCCTGAAGGAATGTTGATACGACAATATCCTTGAGAGGTTCGAAATTCTTCAGGCGCTCGCGCAGTGTCCTTGCACCACTTTTCCAGTCTTCCTTCTGTGTATCAGTCGGCCTGATATTTGCTAAAAATTCGTTGAACTGAGGTTGAAGTTCCATGGTGATTAAACCTTAAATGAAGGAAGGTAGGAGCCATCTCGCTGGCGTTGAAAGTCAAACTCGTAAAAGACGCATGTCCCCAGAAAATCGGTGTGCTGGCCAAGATAAAAATTAACGGCATTTGGCGCAGCGCTGAAAATATGCAGGCTTGCCTCAACCGGTAAATCTGCATCAGTGACGGCATCGGATATCTGTTCGGCAAGCGCTACGGCATGTGAACCGTTTTTCACAGATCGTTGCCCGTACCCGTTAGCAGGGGTGACATGAATGATCCGTCCTATGTCAGGCTGATTTGCGAGTATGTAAGCGTGCGCTTTTGGCAGCGCATTTCTCGCCATGCTGAGCACTACTGCGACATCTCTTCCAGTTCCGACAGTCTCGATCTCGATAACCGCAGCAGGTTCGTTATGGGGTTCGTATTCAGACCAGATGGAGTCGCCCGATCTCCCTTTCTGGACCAGTTCGATTTCTACGCCTGACTTGTGACCAAGACATTTACCGGCAAGCAATGCAATGGAGCTGTGGGTATTCAGATACAGCCGAACTTTACGCTCCGTCTGCCTGATACCTATGAGGAAGGTTTCTACCTGGGGCTTAATAACATCATTCCACTCAATGCCTGGGGAGGGAAATCTACCTTCGAAGAGAGAAAGCAGGGAGAGTGTGTGTTCCGGAAGCGCATCCATGATGTCCAGTGGCCCATCACTGAAAGAGCGTAGTGCAACATTTCTGAAGCTTTCAGGTGCTTCCGATCTGATCCAGTTCTCTTCCACGCAAAGGGCTGTGAATTGCTCTCGGGTAAACCGATAACGTTCCTGACTGCGTAAAGCTCGCGCAGCGCCATCGAAACGGAATTCTGAATTGGTTTCGCAGGTAATCAGACCAATGATCTGAAAGCTGGTATTAACTTTTTCACGCATCGCTTCGAGTGTGGGCTGCGACTGCTGAATGTGAAAACCAGAAAGTACCTTTTCCAGTTCCTGGTCAGTGGAAAGCTTGAGATGTTGGCGCCAGAGCCTACGAACCTTTCCCTTACGGCTCCTGTCGGTCGTGCCATCAAACAACTTATCGAGTCGTATTGAGCCATCCACATTGCTAATTATTTCACCAAGTTGGTCCTCATCGATAATTCTATCTGTCGTGACAAGATGAAAAGCAGAGTTGGCAGGCTCAGTTCCTTTTGCCTGTTTTAGTCTTTCAAGGATTGAGAAGGTCTCAGCACCAATGAAGGCAGGGTCAATTAAATCCTCGTATCCGAAACTAGCAGCCTGTGTAACGTGAAACTTGATTTGATAGTAATCAGCCTGAATCCGATCGGGCCCAGTGCTGCGGCGGGGGGGATTATAACGCGTAATCACGTCATCAAAGGCTTTAGGGCCGTCGGCTTCATAGGAAACTTCTACGACGAAATCTTGTTGGGGATTTTTAAGCCGGGATGCCTCAATCCAGAAATACCGAGCCTGATAATCATGACCGTGCCAGTTAGCCAATACAGAAGTCGCCATAAGATTCCTCCCAAATAACAGTAATATTTTGAAACTATCACGTAAGAGGATACTGTTCAAGTAGACAGTGTTTTTTGCGGGTCTCGGGATTCGTTGATGGCTGGTTTGTATTTAACTAGTTGATATCAAGATTAAATTTAATGTTGTAATAAATTATATCAATCAGACTTCAGTTAAACTGAAGAATAAAATTTTTTTAATTCCCATACGATGCCTGAAAAAGAGCATTTAACTGCAGACTCCTGCAGGATGATCAACTATTGAACAATATGAAATTGATCAACGGTGTAAATATTAACTGTCTATTCAAAACACAAGAGTCATCACAGTCATCATATCTGGTGCATCCTTCGGCTCCCCGGCTTTGCCAGAGCGTCAGCCCGACTGCGCTAACCTGCTGGCCAGTAAGCTTCGCCGAACAGCCAGAAGCGGCGTTTCGGCCCTTGCGGCTAAACATGTCACGAAAGAAGAATCAGAGGACGTCCGTGGATACCTGCTTTGATTCGTATAGCCGTATGCCTGGTTTTTCCGGGTCCGCAACATTCAGAAGATGAGACCTCAATCAAAAATAATTCCTCTCTCCAGTGTCTCACTGAAGCCCTCGTGACTACCTTTCCGATATAAGGTGCGTACCTGCCATGCGTAAAAAAAACGTAGGGTAGGGTTACCCTCCGGACAACCCTCGCGGTACTCATTTCCTCGCGAGATAAGCGCAGTACCACAATTCCCCCCAAACTGCCTGGGCTGCACTGAGCCCCATCCTGCATTCCAGTAGTGCAATTCAGCCAGAGTCTTATCTTTTACTCTGGCTTCAAGCCATCCTTCACGAGGGGATATTTCAATTTTATGAGCAGAGCCTGCGAGCGTGGGTAAAAAAAGCCGCGATGGATACAATTCATGCTGAAGGTATCCTATACGTTCAAAATCAAGCGTACCGGCTAATGGCCACGCCTGACAGTCTGTGTTAATTACCTCTTCGAAAGGAGGTGGATTAATCATCGTTGTAGAACTAAGTAATTCATCGGCCTGGCTCGATAGCATCGTCCCGTTAGCCCAGCACGATTCAATATGAGGTATCGGATCATCATATTCTGCGTCGCGACGGGCTATTTGGGCCCACTGCATAATCGACACTTCAATGCACCTTTCGATTGACATCAAGACCGGTGAACTCAAGGCAATTAGCCTGCCGCCGGGAGTGGCCGTCTCTGCACGAACAAGAAGAGCACGTAGGGAAGCCTCGAACGCTTTACTGTCACCGTTGAATTCTGTCGATGCTGGCAGCCATTCGGGGCATTTCGGGCGAAGAAAAGCCAGAGTTGGATGTACAGGGAGCGCCAGCAGCGCTTTTTGGTTCGCGAGCTCTTCGGGCATTTTCCAGATATGTCTGGCCACCGTAAGCGTGCGAAGGTATGCGGAAATCGCGCGCAGAGCGCTTCGGGTGGAAAAATGGGGCATGAAACCCTCCCCCTGCGGTCGAAGGAAATATCCTGTATCTCCCTGATACGGGGCATCTGGATAAGATTCGCGGTTCTTTGCCCACTCGAAGGCCATTTGCTTAATAAACGGAAGATCACTATACGATTCAAGTCTTGTTAGGGTCGTTCGATAAATTCTGGGTAAATCCACGCCCTGAATACCTTCAAAATCATCCGGGATGATGAAGTTTTCAGGGGCGACGTCCAGATCATGATGATTCACCGGGTTGGACTGTGCTCCGCGCGCCATCAGCAAATCGGAAAGCAGGGAGGGCAGGGGAATATTTTCTGACAGCACTTTGCTCGGGGAGTAGTTGAACTCGTTAATGGCCATCCAGAAAATGCACAATACTTCGACAACTTCGGCTTCAAGTTTGCGTGAACGCAGCAAATCAAACAGTAAGGATTCTGTTGCCTGCATCGATGCCGGTTCACCCAGCCGGGCCGCGAGTTCCTGCATGGTCCACCACCGGGTTGATGTAGAAGGCCATCCAAGACGGGCAATAAGAATACGAAGGTCGTTCATTTCACCTCACCTCTGGGCTGACAGGCGCGAGCAGTTCTGACATCCAGCGCGGGGCTTTAAGGGAAAGCGTGCGGGTATCCTCAAGCACGCAATGAACCATGGTTTGGGCAAATGTTACGGCCTCTTCTGTTCGGTTTTGTTTGATGTAGAAATAGACCATGAGTTCAGTGGGGACGATGCGAGACGGCACAGGATCGTCGAACATGCTGTAAGTTGTTGCAGCCACAAACTCATCGCAACGCTCGGGATAATATTGCGCAACCAGGTCTAGCCGGTGGCGAGTCACTTCCGCGTTCTCCATGTAGCCCACCCAGCCGCCACTCCGAATTTGTGCCTGTACAAGGTACTTCCAGGCAGCTTTTAAGCCGCCAGATCTGCGTTTTGTGTGAAAGGCCGGTTCACAAAGATGCAGAACGCCACTCATTAACGTGGTTTTTGAAAACAGTACTTTATCAAGTTCTGTAAGTAACACTCGTCCCTGTTTTTTTCCTTCCCAGTGTTGATACCAGCTCAGGAGCAATGCCGGGCGATCGTGGTAATGGGGCTCCAGATGATTGAGTAAGTCTGCTAACTGGTCGGGTCCGAAAAGCGTGACATCACCCGTAAAAGGTTTGTCGTCGGTGCTTTGAGCAGAATATTCGTTACGTTCGACACAACCCACTCCCCATCCATTGTGCTCGTTAAGTATGCTGAGCGGCCCGGAAGCACGGGTAAAGCCGTCGTCAGCACGTTGCTGCAGGGTATCCCGGACCTCGGGATGAAGGCCTGTGCGCATTAAAGCATCCAGGGGCCATCCTTCGGTGACACCTTGCTCGATATAAGCTTGCAGGCTGTTTTCGGCGAGTGGCCAGTGCCCCGCACAGGTATGCTCTTCCAGTTTTATCACCAGAGCGGAAGGTTTAAGGCTTGCCAGCAGCCTGTCTGCGGCGGTGAGTACGTGTCGCGTACCCTTACCATCGGTGTAATCCAGAACCCGGTGAACCTGTGGTGCGAGCTGAGCCAGCAACCGACAGGCTTCCCCCGGCACTGCATCGATCAGGTAAGCAATGCCATCCAACGCATTACCCAGCGTCGGGTCTTTGCGATGTCCGTATCCGGTCGTCAGTTCCCAGGTTTGGGTGCGTAGTTCACGCGCTTCAGAAGTCAGACGGTGGGAAACCGCCATTGCACAGAGTTGCAACGGTATCTGAAGGTGGACGCTGGTTTCACTCTGGACATCTTCATCCAGCAATAAACGCTGCGCGCAAATAAATGCCAAAGCGGCCTCGTCGGCCATACGGGTCAGTGAGCCTGACGTGTATTGAACACGGAACGAGGCGCTGTCGAACCAGACACACTGCGAGGCGGCCTTCATTGTCTGGGGAGACAGCCGAACTTCATTTTGTCCGGTCAACATGACACTGACGGTTTGGATATCACAGGCAATCCGATGTAGGGCCGCCTGAAAGTCCGTTGTGGCAGATGTTCTGTTATAACTTTGCCTGAACCGGAGAATATCAACAGGCGAAAGTAACTCGTATATTTCATGGAAGTGGATGAACTCTCCGCGCCACCAACGCTGGGCTAATTGCATCCCAATCCCTGAAAGTGCATCGAGATAATCAGTAATGTTTTCTCTGTCTTCGTAAAAGGGCGCGGGAACAGCTTCGACGTGTGTTTGTCCCTCTGCAAGCATACACAGCTGCAAGTGTATGGCACCGAAGAACCAGTTATGCACGAGGTTCGCCAGATGTTCTTTACGTTTGTCGTAGCTGCCACTCAGCCAGTTTACAGGAATGGGTTCGTTTGAAGGCGTAGAGGTTCTGGTCACCGCCACCTCTACTGCCGCCACAAAAGGGGTTCTGACAAGTTCGTCCGCGTCCTCTCGATCGGTCAGCGTGACACCTGCAAGTGCACCCGCGCGTATACACGCATCGCTGATGATGTTCTTGTCTGGCCCATCAGATAAAGACGTGACAACCGTCATTAAATCGTCAAGATGCCCTTCCTGCACCAGCATCTGGACGCGGGGTAACCAGATGGCGGCGTCATTATTGTCAATCAACCAGACCAGGTCCTCAGGCGAGCTGCCCATTACGCCGAATTGTATAAATGCGCGGGCCAGGAAGCTGAGTTCATTTGAGCCGCCTCCTGAATTATATCGACTGGAGAACTGGGTCAGGCTACAGAACTGATGGAAGGCTTCTCTGCCGCAGATTTTTGCATGAATGGCATCTCCACGATACAACAAGGCAAGGCCCAGTGCTGCTACGTGTAAAAAATCCGTTTCATGTCTTGATGCGACAGATTCAAGTATCACGCTATCCTCTGATGAGAGTGCCAGTGAAAAAGAGACGAGCCAAGCCAGATCACTGTCCTGCATCTGAAATTGACTGCCCCCTACCATACGTGCTTTCAGATGTCCCAGGCGGTTAGCGTCGGCAAATTGCGCGGTATCAAGAGCAGCGATAAGGGCATCAGACAACAATGTTTCAAACAGGGATTCTGGGTACCCCTCTGTCAGGCGATCGATTACCCAGTCACGCGTCAAACCCTTGATGAGGTTGCGTGGGTTACCCAGTTTGGCCTGAACCGTCCATAGCCAGTTCACACGCAAAGACGTCGGTGCCTGGTGTTCAAGCCACTCTGCTACGGTTGGCAGGAGTTCACTGATCCTCTCTTCATAGCTGTCGGTTGTGCGTACAAAAACCGCCAGGCTCTCATGGAAGACTTTCAGGCCCGCAGGGGAGGAGTGAAGCAAATGCTCAACTTTATCAACGTCTGGCTGTGCAGCGTGAATAATGTCAGCAATCTGCAGAAAGGCCATTCTGGGCCAGAAAAAGGGTAAGGCGCAGATAAGCCTGAGCGTATCCTTTTGACCTGGAGCAAGGCGCTCCCATAATGAGGCATAATAAAACCGTGCGTCCTGGCTCAAATCCCCTCTTAACTGCTCGATATCCCATCGGGTGATTCTGCGACCGGCAAGTTTCAGTTCCGACGTTGCGTATATAACGTGCAGAGGATGGCCATTTGTTCTTTGGCGAAGAGCGGAGGCGGCTTCCTGGAGTTGGCTTTCAGCATCGGCCTCACTTCCTGGGCCAGTTGTGAACCAACCTTCCTCAACCGCCTTTAAGAGATAGGAAAAGACGGCGCTCTCAGACATCGCGGGTAACGTGTACCATTTTGATTTAGGGACAAGAGCGAGCAAATCAGAGGGTAGCTGTGCATCGTTCACGGGCTGAGTGCCAACGATCAGCACCATGTTTTCAGGGCAGGGAATGATCTGAGAGAAGACATCATCCAGTGGCCGCTTATCTTCTGCGTTGACGCGCCAGACATGGTCCAGACCATCAAGGACCAAAACAAACGGTTTGCCGTGTGCTTTGTAGTGTGCGGCACACCCTGTGAGTAACTCGCGTAAGCCTCCGAAAGATCTCGGGACGTCCCGATGAAAATTCTCAACCTGCGCCCGCACAGATTGCTCGACAACATAGCTGTTGACCCTGTCGCGACCACGCTCTGTCGTGGATAGAAAATAGTGATGTCGAACGGTGGGAATTTCTCGTTGGATCAGTTCATTACAGAGCGCGCTCAGATACGTGCTCTTTCCTCGACCGGGCGGTCCCGTCAGTACTACGGCTTTGCCTGTCGCATTGATCACATCGCCTGAAAATTCATCATGAAATGCTGCATTAGGTACTTCATATCCTTCAGGGACAACAAAATCCTCGGACAACGGCGCTGGTGGCAAGGCTCGCAGGATAGTGAGGACGTCAGGCAGCGTAATCCATCCTTCTGGCGCAGGGAGGTTCTTCTGCGTCGCCCAAGTCAAGGCCACATATTTGAGATTAGCTATCCCTTCAGGCGTGCCATGTTGCCTGAGGCGGGATTCGATATCGTGCTCCAGAGCAACGTAGCCTTTGTCGCTGTGGCGTATTCTCAACTGGCTGAAGAATAGCGTGCATGCCTCTAAGCTGCCCAGTTCAGCGACCACCCGAGTGCGTTGAGGTTCTTGTATTCTGGAAGGGTCAATTTTGTCTCCCGCCAGGCAAGCTTCAATCGCTGCATCTGGTCGACGGTTTGTGATGAGCGAAATGTCGCCCGTACGTGCTGGTTCGAGTTTATTATACGCATCGAACCATTTACGCAGCATCGACCTGGAGCGGTCTGTCTTGCCGGTGTTTTCGAGCATCCAGTCCCAGGAAAGAGGGTGTTTGTCAGCATCCGGTGTGAACTTGATTTGCTGGAGGTCGACCAGGCCATCACTGCGTTCAATCACGATATCATCGAGTGCCTGTGGTGCTTCATTTTCATTGTCACACTCAAATTTAACGCGACGGTAGCGAGTCGGGGCGTCAAGCCAGTCGCACAAGACGCTGAGGCCCTGTAGATTTTGGTAGATGTAACCCGCTGCAGTGATGGCGGTTTTTTTAATATTTTCATTCATAGCATCAAGGTCTGTTTAGCCTGTTCTGACAGAGGTGTACACATTACTCACTGGCCGTGTGACCTGTCGGACCGGGAAGTCCGGGTTTACCGATCATTCAGGATCGAACTAAAGTCGTCGGAGCTGTTTTTACCCGGGGGCGCGGGCAGGCTGTAGGCGTTCAGTTTTTTACTCAGCCCGGAGACTTTTAATGCGCAGGTTGCCATCCAGCACCACGTGGAAACAGCCACTATTGAGACTGACAGCGAGAGAAAGAACGGGTAGGTGTCTTCGGTTACGTAATTTTTCACGATGTCTGTCCCCAGGATGAAGATCAGGTAGACCATCATGAGGGGTAAAAACCACTTCACCTGTTTTCGCAGGTGAATTTTCCCTTCATCAAGGATATACAGTCCGGGCCAGCGCAACACGGTCTTCAGCGACGGAAGATGGGTTGCTGATGTTGATGAGTGAAAAGCGATAAGTTTGACAGACAGATCCTTGTCTCTGTGCAGGCCAAAAGACTGAAGGCGAAACTGTTGTTCGGCGATGGCCAACGGGTCTGAGGGGGAAGCTTTGAGCTGTGCCAGCCATTTGACCGCTTTAACCTGTTCCGCTGGCGTACGCGAAAAGAAGTCACGGCGGTTGAAATGCGTATATTGTCTTGATATTGCAGCGATGAAGGCAAAAATTATACTTGATATAACAGGAATGCTTAGCACGTCTTTCAACATTATGAGCATCATTTTTCCTTCCATGTTGGAGAAAACGAAACTTTGTATATGATTTTTTTTCACGCGTAGGTTATGGCTGAATCATCATAGTGTCTCAACGGTTGCCTTACCAGAAGTACAGACCTTTATGACTTGACCTGCTCCCCGTTAATCAACACTAAGTGCTATTAGTTAATAGGTATTTCTGCTTCTGGCACTTGGCGGCCGATGAGTCTGCATCGTGCCCAACATCTGGACACGATGTAATCAGGCCATAGCAATTAATTTGATACCTTTGTGCCCGCCTTCAATAATACTTCCTCGGTCTGCCGCTATAACAAAATTTGCCCACCATTGCATCATTGGACGACGTTGCTCGAGATAATCGCTTCGGTTGTACGCGCGACGAACCTCATTTTTGTCCACATGAGCAAGCGCTGCTTCAATGACATCAGGAGGGAAACCTTGCTCATTGAGCGCGGTGCTGGCAATTGAACGCAACCCATGTGATACAAGTACACCGCCGAATCCCGCTCTCTTAAGCGAAGCATTTACCGTTTGGCTATTCATTGACTGAGTAGGCTTCAAACGACTCGGAAAAATGAATTCCCGATTACCACTTAACGATTTCATCATTTCCAAAACAGCAACTGCTTCATCTGACAATGGGACTGTATGCTCACGGTTCATTTTCATGCGTGATGCAGGGATCTTCCATTCTCGTGCTTCTATGTCTACCTCTTCCCAACGGGCTTCAGCCGCTTCGGCAGGGCGGGTGATAGTAAGAAGCTGCCACATGAATAGGCACCGTGTAGAAAGGCTAATGCTGGCCGTGCGCATCGTCTGCATTAACTGAGGCAGCTGAT
>Ga0308162_1001035_pt1 | contig 24639 bp, 8 predicted proteins | sample PhySR2_FD_201370 | JGI IMG/M metagenome (GOLD analysis project Ga0308162, IMG submission 201370) | Phyllosphere microbial communities from UC Gill Tract Community Farm, Albany, California, United States - DLSLS.R2 | ecosystem: Host-associated > Plants > Phyllosphere > Unclassified | place: USA... | reverse complement strand
CGATGGAAAACCTCGAGCGGCGTTTCCGCCTGACGGCGCTGCGCGCCGAGCGCGGCGAGCTGTACCACCTGCGCGCCACGCAGAAAATCAGCAACGAGACGCTGCAAAAACTGCTGCACGATCTCGATTTGCTCGAAGCGCTGTTGATCGAGCGCGAGGGGTAAACGCAGAGGGAGGAATAAACGTTTTTCCTCGTTATCCCCATCCTGAAGGGCCGCCTGTGCGGCCCTTGTTTTTTGGCTACTTGAGCGGCGGCCAGTAGTCGCGGCAGCAGGCGATCCAGGCCTGTGCGCTGTGCGACAAATAGCTGCCCTGGCGCCAGATCAGGCCGATTTTCCATTCCATGCGCGGTTCCAGCGGCAGCCAGACCAGGTTTTCCTTATCCAGCCAGCGGCAAACCGGCTCCGGCAGCATGGCGATGCCCACGCCGGCCTGCACCATCGAGGCGAGGAAGTCCCATTGGCCGCTGCGCACCGCGATTTGCGGTTCAAAACCGGCCAGGCGAAACGCCTTCATCAGCATCTTGTACAGCGCAAAGTCTTCGTTATAAATCAGGATCGGGCTGTCGGCCAATTCGGCGATATTGATGCTGGTGCGGTTGAGCCACTGCGGCGTGCGCGGCGCCACCACGCACATCGGGTGGCCCAGCAGCGGCAGAAAGGTCAGCGGCTGCTCCGAGTCGAAGGGCAACACCGTCATCGCCAGATCCAGTTCGCCGGACATCACCGCCTGTTCGACCGACAGCCCGCCCAGCTCGGAAATCTTCAATTCGATGCCGGGGTAGGTCTGACGAAAGCGGCGGATCAGATCGGCGATCTGCCTGCCGACCATCGGCGGAATGCCCAGCCGCAACACGCCCTTTTTCACCGAGCTGATGTCTTCCAGCTCCGCCTCCAACTGGCGGAATTCGTCGAGGATCGTCAGGCCGCGCTGATACACCGCCTGGCCGCTGTCGGTCAGGCGCAGCTTGCGGCCTTCGCGGATCAGCAGCGTGCATTCCAGCTCCTCCTCCAGATGCCGCAGCATTTTGCTGATGGTGGGCTGGGTGACGAACAGTTTTTCCGCCGCGCGGGTGAAGCTTTGCTGGCGCACCACTTCAACGAAGTAGCGCAGGGTGCGGACATCCACGTTAGGGTTCTCCTTGGGGACGCTACCGGCGGGAAACTATTCCCGGACGGCATGATGTCGATAATTTTAATTCATTTCAGGCGTGGTTTCCCGGCTGCGTATACTGTAGGCCGTCAATTATTGTTTGAGGTCATCTTTCATGTCTCTGGCGTTACGCCGCGTTGCCCCCTCCCTGCTGACCCGTTTGCAGGTGCCGATTCAGGTGGCGTTGTATGCGGCGCTGTTCCTGATCGCCGATCGCCTGGTGCAACAATTCCACCTGCCGCTCCCCGCCAATATCGTCGGCATGCTGATGCTGCTGGCGCTGATCCTGCTGCGCATTCTGCCGCTCAGTTGGGTCAAGGCCGGCTCCCGCTGGCTGCTGGCGGAAATGCTGCTGTTTTTCGTGCCGGCGGTGGTGGCGGTGGTCAACTATGCCCAGCTGCTGATGGTCGAGGGCTGGAAGATCTTTCTGGTGATCGCAGTCAGCACCATGCTGACGCTGGGCGCCACCGGGCTGGTGGTGGACAGGGTATATCGGCTGGAGATTTGGCTGCAGCGGCGGAAGCAGCGCCATGAATGATTTTATCCTTAGCCTGGCCTGTTTTCTGGCGACGCTGGCGCTGTATTTCGCCAACAAGAAACTCTATCGCCGCCGCCGCACGTTGCTGCTGATGCCGCTGGTGCTGACGCCGATGATTCTGGTGTTGCTGCTGGTGGTCACCCATATCTCCTATCAGGACTACATCGGTGAAACCCACTGGCTGCTGTGGCTGCTGGGGCCGGCGACCATCGCCTTCGCGGTGCCGGTGTACGAGAATCTGCATATCATCCGTCGCCACTGGCTGTCGCTGACCGCCGGGGTAACGACCGCGGTGCTGGTGGCGGTGTACAGCTCGGTGTGGCTGGCGCGCCTGTTGACGCTGCCGGAAGAGGTGCAGCGCAGCCTGGCGGTGCGGTCGATCACCACGCCGTTCGCGCTGGAGGCCGCCAAACAGATGGGCGGGCAGCCGGATCTGGTGGCGCTGTTCGTGGTGATCACCGGGGTGTTCGGCATGGCGGTGGGGGATATTTTGTTTTTGCGGCTGGCGGTGCGCAGCCGTCTGGCGAAGGGCGCCGGATTTGGCGCCTCGTCGCACGGCGCCGGCACTGCCCGCGCCTATGAGCTGGGGCCGCAGGAGGGCGTGGTGTCGAGTTTGGTGATGATGCTGGCCGGCATCATCACGGTCGTGGCCGCGCCATTGATCGGCCGGCTGATGTGGTAAGACCTCTTGGGGCGGGCTCTGCCGCCCCATTGACATTGTCTGCGGTTGGGAACGGTGCCGTTGATTTGCGCACGAAAAAACGCAAAATTTTTTCAGCATAATTTTTCCCATTGTTATAACAAAAAGCGATAGAGCCGCTGCCGATAAAACCGGGCATAAATTTCGATGACAATGAATTAATTAAATTATTAATTATTGTTTTTCAAACAATAAAGTATAACTTATTGATATGGAGAGGCTCTTATCGTAAGAATTGCTGCATATTAACCTCGATGAATAATACAAAAAAATATTAATTATTCTCTAATCATCTCAGGTTAATACAAGTTCAATACCCTCGTCATCCCTGAGTAATATCGGGGAAATAAAATGGTCATTTATTCCCTTTCGCACGTTTCGCCAAAAAAAATATCCTCTCCTATACTTCACAGCTCAGCAAATTGAGGCGCAGGGGGGACCTCTGGATTAGCCATTCTATCCTTTCTTAGTTGGGGGAGACCCAGCTTTTCTACGGTTTTTTTATTCTGACTTGAACTGTCGGGCGGCCAGTCTTTGCCTAAATCCTGACGGTCTATTTCATTAACGTAATGAAAACGTGCTAGAGAATATTATGAACAAACAAACTGATGTGAAGAGTGGGGAATTCCGTGCAGGGTCTCAGGCCGCAACGGAGAAAGTTGAGCTGCATGAAATAACAACCGCCCAGCGTGAACTCTGGCTGGGGGAAAACATCTCCAAAGATTTGTCGTTCAATATCTGGGGCTACGGACAGGTCGACGGGCCGCTCAACGTTAAACTGCTGCGGCAAGCCATCGACGCCATCGTCGAAGAAACGCCGGCTCTGCAAGCGCATTTTGTGGAAAAAGACGGTGAGCTTTATCAATACCGCGCGCCACGTACACATGAGCCGCTGTTCACGCTCGATCTCAGCAAGGAGCCCGATCCTCTGCAGGCGGCCAGACGTTGGATGGTGGCGGATTCGGCGCTGCCGCGCCGCGCTACGGGAGAAGAACCTTTTAGTTTTTATGTCATTACGCTCGCACCGCAGCGCTACATCCTCTATCGCCGTTTCCACCATATGATCACCGACGGCCGCAGCGCTGAGGAAGTGATGCGGCGCATCGCGGCTTACTATAACGCGCTGGCGTCCGGCGGCGTCATCCCTGAATTCGCCAACTGCAATTTCTCTCTGCTGTATGAAAACGACATCAAGTACCGCGACTCTTCGCGCTTTTCTTCCGATCAGGCGTTTTGGCGGGAATACACCGCCGCCGCGCCGCAGAGCTTGTCACGCAGGGCCGTATTGACGCCGGACGCTGCGATGCACCACAACACGCAGCTGCTGGAAAAAGACGCCCTGGATCGGCTGCAGCGGCAGGCCGACAATATCGGCGTACACCGTGCGCATATATTGGCCGCCGCCGTAGCATTATGTTTCTACAGTTTAACCGGCAGCGAATATCTTAATTTCAGCATGCCGGTGACCGGGACAAGGGAACGAAACAGTATTGGTATGACCTCTAACGTTGTCCCTTTGATTATTAAGGTTGAACCTCAACTAAGTCTGGCTGAATTTATCCAGAAAGTGGCGGCTGAAATAGCGAAAGTGGTTCGTCATCAATTATATCGCGGGGAGGATATTCGGCGTGATAATGGCGCGACGGATTCCGCCTGGTTTGGCCCTTCAATTAACATCGTTTCTTTCGACCACGGTGATCCTTTCTGGGGATGCCGCACCCGTTGGTATTACGGTGGCAATATTCCGTCCGGCGATCTACAGATTATGCTGTATGAAGACCAGCAGGCGAATGAACTGGACGTCACTTTTTCTGACGCCGCCTATGCAAATTCATTAGACGATCTGGATGTTTTGCAGCGTCGTTTCCAGTTCATTTTACGCGCGCTGAACGCTTCAACGACGGGAACGATCGAAGCGTTGGATCGGCAAGTGGCGACGTTGGCGGATGCCGAGGCCGGCGGCAGCTTTTACGCCAACCGGCGGCAACCGCCTGCCGGCGGCATCATCCGTTGGGATCGCCCGGCTCAGGCGCTGCAGCGCCTGGTGAGCTCGCTGAGCCATGGCGCGGGATGCGCGACGAAGATACTGTTGGCGGAGCGCGTGCTGGGCGTGACGACGCTGCTGGCGGTGAGCGATGAACGCCAGGCCGAACCCGGCACCCTGTTGCGCATCGAGACCGACGGCTGGGAGATCGCCGCGCATCCCGGCGTGGTGCGCGTCGGGCCGTTCTTGCGCGCCGACGACTCGATTCAGCCGGGTGATGCGCTGGCGCAGGCCTGCGGCCTGTCTGTCGGCTCGGTCTTGCCGACGCTTAGCGATGCCGAAGCTTCGCTGTTAGGCGCGGCGTATGGCGCCAGCGCTGACAGCGCCGCTTTCTGGCAACCGCGTCTGACACGCTTTTATCCGGCGCCGTTCCCGCCAGGGCCTGACCGCCGGGCGGACCTTCCCGCACGCTGGCAGGCCACGGCCTGGCAGCGCCTGGAAAAGATTGCCGGCGAGCAGGTGCTGGCGGCAGCAACCCTCTATCTGGCGCGCATGTGTAATGAAACCGATTTTCAGCTGGGTTGGATTACGTCGAACGATCGGGATTGGGGACGTTGGGCTCACCTGAGCGCGCGCGTGCTGCCGCTGCAGGTCTCAGTTGATCACTCCTACAATTTCCAGCAGGCATTGGCCGCGCTGGAACAAGAATACGGCCGGTTGCGCGCTCATGCTGATTATCATCCCGCGTTGCTGACGGGCGATGCGGATCTGCGGGCGCCCCAAGCTTGGCCGACGGCGGTATCGATCGTCAGCCGGCGTTCAGAGACAGGGTTGCAGCCTGAAGACGAGGGCGTGGCTGCCATCATGGCTTCCGGCTCGCGCGCGGTATTGCAAATCTGCAAGGCTGACGGCGCCTTCCGTTGGGTATACGACGCCGCCTCAGTGGCTGACGAACAGATGTTGCGTGCGACGCAACATCTGCTGATGCTGCTCAACGACGCGGTGAGAGCGGGCTCTCATCGTCGCACCATCGGCGAACTCAATCTGGTTTCCGAGGAAGAACGCACGCAGTTGCTGCAGAGCCTCAATCACACCGTTGCTTCGCACTCGCCGGCGGCGTGTCTGCATCGGCTGTTCGAAGCGCAGGTCAAACGCACGCCAGATGCGACGGCGATGACATACGGCGACGACAGCCTGACTTACGCTGAATTGAATACCTGGGCGAACCGATGGGCCCATCGGCTGGTAGAGCTTGGCGTACAACCGGACAGTCTGGTGGCGCTGTGCGCCGGACGCGGTCTGCCGATGCTGGCCGGGTTGCTGGGGATCCTCAAAGCCGGCGGCGCCTATGTGCCGTTGGATCCCGCCTATAGCGGAGAGCGGCTACAGTACATCCTGGCGGACTCCGCGCCGGTGCTGCTGTTGGCGGATGAACTTGGCAGGCAAGCGCTGGGCGGCTGCGAGGTGCCGGTATTGGCGCTGGAACAGCCGTTGACGGGGAACAGCGACGATCTGCAGGACGTCGAGGTGCGGCCATCACACCTGGCGTATGTGATTTACACCTCCGGTTCGACCGGCAAACCGAAAGGGGTCATGGTGGAGCATCGCCAGGTCGCGCGCTTGTTCAGCGCCACCAACGCCTGGTTTAACTTCAGCGCCGCCGACAAGTGGTGCCTGTTCCACTCATTCGCCTTCGACTTTTCGGTTTGGGAGATCTGGGGCGCCTGGTTGTATGGCGGCCAGCTGTTCATCGTACCGCAGGAGATCGCCCGTTCGGCGCCGGACTTTTATCATTTCGTCTGCCGCAGCGGCATCACGGTACTGAATCAGACGCCGAGCGCCTTCAAAGCCTTTATCCAGGCTCAGGCACACAGCGAAGCGCGCCATCAGCTGCGCGAGATCGTGTTCGGTGGTGAAATGCTGAAGCCTTCCGATCTCGCGCCGTGGTTTGCTCGTCCAGAGAACCGGCAGACGCGATTGGTCAACATGTACGGCATCACCGAAACCACGGTGCACGTGACGTACCGGCCGCTGTCGGCGCAGGATACGGCGATCGTCGCCAGCCCGATCGGCTGCCGTATTCCGGATTTGCGGCTGTATCTGCTGGGCGGCGATGGCGAACCGGTGCCGATGGGGGCGATCGGCGAACTGTACGTCGGCGGTGAAGGGGTGGCGCGAGGGTACCTGAACCGGCCCGAATTGACGGCGGAACGTTTTCTCGAAGACCCTTTCAACCGGGCGCCGGGTGCGCGCATGTATCGCACCGGCGATCTGGCGCGCTATCTGCCGGGGGGGGATATCGAATACCTGGGGCGCAACGACCAGCAGGTGAAAATCCGCGGCTTCCGCATCGAGTGCGGTGAGGTGGAAGCGCAGCTGAGCGCCGATCCGCGCGTGCGCAGCGTAGCCGTGGACGCTATCGACGATGGCGACGGGAATAAGCGACTGGTGGCGTGGGTGGTTCCGGCGCCGGAGACGGAACGCGCTACGCTGGCGACCGAATTGCGCCGGCATCTGCAGGCGCGGTTGCCGGACTATATGGTGCCGGCGGCTTACGTTTGGCTGGAGGCGTTGCCGCTGACCGGCAACGGCAAATTGGACAAGCGCGCCCTGCCGGTGCCGCAGGTCGACGCCTGTGCGCGCGAGGCCTATGCGCCGCCGCAGGGCGACGCAGAAAATCTGTTGGCGGCTATCTGGCATGAGCTGTTGGGCGTAGAACGGATTGGCCGTTACGACCACTTCTTCGAACTGGGCGGGCATTCGCTGATGGCGGTGCGCCTGGCGAACCGCGTGCAACAGGCCGGATGGCAGCTGCCGTTGCAGGCGCTGTTCGCCAGTCCGGTGTTGCACGTGTTGGCCCAGGCGCTGCAGGTTGCGCCGACGCAGGAATCGATCCCGATGCTGCCGGTGGCGCGCGATGGGGAATTGCCGCTGTCGTTTGCTCAGCAGCGTCTGTGGTTCCTGACCCAGTTGGAGGGGATGAGCGAAACCTACCATATCCCGCTGGCGTTGCGGCTGCGCGGTCGGTTGGACCGGCAGGCGTTGCAACAGGGGCTGGACGCGCTCTATGCGCGCCACGAATCGCTGCGCAGCCGGTTCATCACCCGGGAAGATCGGCCACAGGTACAGATTTTGCCGGCAAACGGGTTACCACTTGCGTTCCACGATCTGCGACGTCACCCCGCGCAGGCTGAAACGCTGTGTCGTCAGGCGGCCACTCAATCGTTCGATTTGACGCAGGGGCCGCTGGTGCGCGCCGCGCTGCTCCGCCTGGCGGATGAGGAGCATCTGTTCCTGCTCACCTGCCATCACATCGTCTCCGACGGCTGGTCTACCGGCATACTGCTGCGCGAATTGGGCGCGCTGTACGGCGCTTTCCGTCGAGGCGAGGCCGATCCGCTGCCGCCGCCGACCTTGCAATACCCGGATTACGCAGCCTGGCAGCGTCGCTACCTGACGCCGGAACGGCTGGCGGCGCAGGCGCAATACTGGCGTGAAACGCTGAGCGATGCGCCGGCGCTGCTGACGTTGCCGACCGACCGGCCGCGTCCGACGGTACAGTCTTTCAGCGGCGCAGAAGTGCCGATCGCGATCGACGCCGAGTTGACGCAGGCGCTGCGTCAATTCAGCCGACAGCATGGCGGCACGCTGTTTATGACGGTGCTGGCGGCCTGGAGCCTGGTGCTGGCGCGCATGGCCGGACAGCAGGAGCTGGTGATCGGCACGCCGGAGGCCAACCGCGGCCGGCTGGAAACCGAATCGCTGGTCGGTTTCTTCGTCAGCACGCTGGCGCTGCGCATCGATCTTCGCGACGATCCGGATCTGCCGACGCTGCTCGAACGGGTCCGCCACACGGTGCTGGCGGCGCAGGAAAACCGCGATCTGCCGTTCGAGCAGGTGGTGGAGCTGGTCAACCCGCCGCGCCATCTGGGCTATACCCCGCTGTTCCAGGTGATGCTGGCCTGGCAGGACGGCTCGGTGCGCGATATTCCGCTGCCTGGGCTGCAGGCCGAATTGGCCGGGCTGGAATACAGCGCGGCGAAGTTCGATCTGACGCTCGATCTGGCCGATACCGGCGAAGGCATCAGCGGCACGCTGAATTTCGCCACGGCGTTGTTCGATCGCGCCACCGCCGAGCGTTACGGCGTTTACCTGGTACAGGCGCTGCGGGCGATGACGCTGAATAACCCGCGATCGGTATCCCATATCGATTTGCTGCCGCTCGCCGAACGGGAGCATCTGCTGCATGGCTGGAACCGCACCGAGCGTGATTACCCGCTGGATCAGACGCTGGCGGCGCTGTTCGAGCGGCAGGTGCGCCGCACGCCGGATGCCATCGCGCTGGTGAGCGGCGCGGAAAGCCTGAGCTACGCCCGGTTGAACGCCCGCGCCAACCGGCTGGCGCACGCGCTGATTGCGCGCGGCGTGGGCCCGGACAGCCGGGTGGCGGTGTGCGCCGAACGCGGCCTGAACATGGTGACGGCGCTGTTCGGCATCCTCAAGGCCGGCGGCGCCTATGTGCCGTTGGATCCGGCCTATCCGGGCGAGCGCCTGCAGTACATCCTGCAGGATGCCGACCCGGTGCTGCTGCTGGCGGACGCCGCCGGCCGGGCGGCGCTGGGCGAACCCGCGACGCCGCAGCTGGCGCTGGAGGCCGTGTTGCCGGAGACGCTGAGTGCCGAGAACCCGGCGCCGCGCGCGCAGGCGTCGCACCTGGCGTACGTGATTTACACCTCGGGTTCGACCGGTAAACCGAAGGGCGCGATGAACGAACACCGCGGGGTGGTCAACCGGCTGGTGTGGATGCAGGAGGCCTACGGCCTGACGGCGGCGGACACGGTGCTGCAAAAAACGCCGTTCGGCTTCGACGTCTCGGTGTGGGAGTTCTTCTGGCCGCTGATGGTCGGCGCGCGCCTGGTGATGGCGAAGCCGGAAGGGCACAAGGATCCGGACTACCTGAGCCGCGCTATCGAACAGTACGGCGTCACCACGCTGCACTTCGTGCCGTCGATGTTGCAAAGCTTCCTGGCAGATGAGCAGGCGGCGACGCGCTGTGGCAACGTGGTGCGGGTGATGTGCAGCGGGGAAGCGCTGCCGGCGGCGCTGGTGGCGGAGTTTTACCGCCGGCTGCCGCAGGCGGAGTTGCATAACCTGTATGGGCCGACGGAGGCGGCGGTGGACGTCACCGCCTGGCACTGTTCGCGGGAGGCGGACCGGGTGTCGGTGCCGATCGGTCGGCCGATCGCCAACACGCGCATCTATCTGCTGGACGAGCACGGGCAGCCGGTGCCGCTGGGGGCGGTGGGCGAGCTGTATATCGGCGGGGTGCAGGTGGCGCGGGGCTACCTGAATCGGCCCGACTTGACGGCGGAGCGTTTCCTGAGCGATCCGTTCGCGCCGGGCGGGCGCATGTACCGCACCGGCGACGTAGCGCGCTATCTGGCGAACGGCGACATCGAGTACCTGGGGCGCAATGACCAGCAGGTGAAAATCCGCGGCTTCCGCATCGAATGCGGCGAGATAGAAGCGACGCTGGCGACGCACCCGGCGGTGCGGGAAGCGGTGGTGGATGCGCGCGCGGTGGGCGACGACAAACGGCTGGTGGCGTGGGTGGTGCCGGCGGCGGACGTGGCGGAAGAGACGCTGGCGGGCGCGCTGCGGCAGCATGTGAGCGCGGTGCTGCCGGACTACATGGTGCCGTCGGCCTGGGTGGTGGTGGCGGCGTTGCCGCTGTCGCCGAACGGCAAGTTGGACCGGCGGGCGCTGCCGGAGCCGCAGGGGATACAGAGCCAGGCGGCGTACGAAGCGCCGCAGGGTGAGCGCGAAACGCTGCTGGCGGAGATCTGGCGCGAGTTGCTGAACGTGGAGCGGGTTGGCCGCCACGATAACTTCTTCGAACTGGGCGGCCACTCGCTGCTGGCGGTGAAGTTGATGGCTCAACTGCGGCGTGCCGGTTTGGCGGCGAACGTGCAGACGCTGTTCTCAACGCCGACGCTGGCGGCGCTGGCGCAGGCGGTGAGCGCGCAAGGGGAAATCGACATACCGGAAAACCGCATCTTGCCGGGTTGCGCCGCCATTACGCCGGAGATGTTGCCGCTGGCGACGCTGAGCCAGCCGGAGATCGACGCGGTGGTGGCGCAGGTGCCGGGCGGCGTGGCTAACGTACAGGACATCTACGCTTTGTCGCCGCTGCAGGAGGGGATTTTGTTCCACCATCTGCTGGCGGAGCAGGGCGATCCGTACCAGCTGTCCGCGGTGTTGCGTTTCGACAGCCGCGCGCGCCTGGATGCCTGGCTGGCGGCGATGCAGCAGGTGATCGATCGCCATGACATTCTGCGCACCGCGTTCATCACGCAGGGCGTGTCTTCGCCGGTGCAGGTGGTGTGGCGCAAGGCCGAACTGGCACTGAGCGAGCGGCGTTTCGATCTGGCCGACGGCCCGGTTTGGCAACAGTTGGCGGCCGGTTTTGATCCGCTGCATCAGCGACAGGATCTGACCCGTGCGCCGCTGCTCAACTTTACCGTCGCGCAAGAGGAGGATGGCCGGTGGTGCGCCTTGCAGCAGTGGCATCATCTGATTGGCGATCACTCCACGCTGGCCTTTATGGAGCAAGAGGTCAGCGAAATCCTCGCCGGTCGCGGCGCACGGCTTGGCGCCGCCCAGCCGTTCCGCAATGCGGTGGCGCAGGCGCGCCTGACGCTCAGCGAAGCAGAACATGAAAGCTTCTTCCGCGACATGTTGGCGGATATCAGCGAGCCGGTGCTGCCGTTTGGCCTGAGCGATGTGCATGGTGAAGGACGGCAAATCGTCAGCCGCTACCAGGCGCTCTCTTCGGCGCTGAATCTGCGATTGCGACGTCAGGCGCGGCGGCTGGGCGTCAGCCTGGCCAGCCTGTGCCATCTGGCCTGGGCGCAGGTGCTGGCGCGCGTCAGCGGGCGAGACGCGGTCGTGTTCGGCACCGTATTGCTGGGTCGCCTGCAGGGCGGCGAAGGCGCGGAACGGGCATTGGGGTTGTTTATCAACACATTGCCACTGCGCCTGGACATCGATCGGCGAGGCGCGGAGGCGGCGGCAAGAGAGGCACACGTGCGGCTGAGCGGGCTGCTGGCGCATGAACATGCGCCGCTGGCATTGGCGCAGCGCTGCAGCGGCGTCAGCCCTGGGGCGCCGCTGTTCAGTGCCTTGCTCAACTATCGCCATAACAACGGCGAGGCAGTGTCGCTGCCCGAAGGCGTCAGCCTGTTGAGCGCCGAAGAGCGCACCAACTATCCGTTCGTGTTGTCGGTGGAGGACGGCGGCGATTCGCTCGGCATTACGGCGCAGGTGACAGAGACGGTCGATGCCCAGCGGGTGTGCGACTATATGGCGCAGGCGCTGGGCTCGCTGGCGCAAGCGCTGGAGCAGGCACCGGAAACGCCGGTATGTTCACTGGCGGTGGTGCCTGAGGCGGAACGCGAACTGCTGCTGCATGGCTGGAACCGCACCGAGCGTGACTACCCGCTGGATCAGACCCTGGCGGCGCTGTTCGAGCAGCAGGTGCGCCGCACACCGGACGCCATCGCGCTGGTGAGTGGAACAGAAAGCCTGAGCTACGCCCAGCTGAACGCCCGCGCCAACCGGCTGGCGCACGCGCTGATAGCGCGCGGCGTCGGCCCGGACAGCCGGGTGGCGGTGTGCGCCGAACGCGGCCTGAACATGGTGACGGCGCTGTTCGGTATCCTCAAGGCCGGCGGCGCCTATGTGCCGCTCGATCCGGCCTATCCGGGCGAGCGCCTGCAGTACATCCTGCAGGATGCCGACCCGGTGCTGCTGCTGGCGGACGCCGCCGGCCGGGCGGCGCTGGGCGAGCCTGCGACGCCGCAGCTGGCGCTGGAGGCGGCGTTGCCGGAGACGCTGAGCGCCGAGAACCCGGAACGGCGCGTGCAGGCGTCGCACCTGGCGTACGTGATTTACACCTCGGGTTCGACGGGTAAACCGAAGGGCGCGATGAACGAACACCGCGGGGTGGTCAACCGGCTGGTGTGGATGCAGGAGGCCTACGGCCTGACGGCGGCGGACACGGTGTTGCAAAAAACGCCGTTCGGCTTCGACGTCTCGGTGTGGGAGTTCTTCTGGCCGCTGATGGTCGGCGCGCGCCTGGTGATGGCGAAGCCGGAAGGGCACAAGGATCCGGACTACCTGAGCCGCGCGATCGAACAGTACGGCGTCACCACGCTGCACTTTGTGCCGTCGATGCTGCAAAGCTTCCTGGCGGACGGGCAGGCGGCGACGCGCTGTGGCAACGTGGTGCGGGTGATGTGCAGCGGGGAAGCGCTGCCGGCGGCGCTGGTGGCGGAGTTTTACCGCCGGCTGCCGCAGGCGGAGTTGCATAACCTGTATGGGCCGACGGAGGCGGCGGTGGACGTCACCGCCTGGCACTGTTCGCGGGAGGCGGACCGGGTGTCGGTGCCGATCGGTCGGCCGATCGCCAACACGCGCATCTATCTGCTGGACGAGCACGGGCAGCCGGTGCCGCTGGGGGCGGTGGGCGAGCTGTATATCGGCGGGGTGCAGGTGGCGCGGGGCTACCTGAATCGGCCCGACTTGACGGCGGAGCGTTTCCTGAGCGATCCGTTCGCGCCGGGCGGGCGCATGTACCGCACCGGCGACGTAGCGCGCTATCTGGCGAACGGCGACATCGAGTACCTGGGGCGCAATGACCAGCAGGTGAAAATCCGCGGCTTCCGCATCGAATGCGGCGAGATAGAAGCGACGCTGGCGACGCACCCGGCGGTGCGGGAAGCGGTGGTGGATGCGCGCGCGGTGGGCGACGACAAACGGCTGGTGGCGTGGGTGGTGCCGGCGGCGGACGTGGCGGAAGAGACGCTGGCGGGCGCGCTGCGGCAGCATGTGAGCGCGGTGCTGCCGGACTACATGGTGCCGTCGGCCTGGGTGGTGGTGGCGGCGTTGCCGCTGTCGCCGAACGGCAAGTTGGACCGGCGGGCGCTGCCGGAGCCGCAGGGGATACAGAGCCAGGCGGCGTACGAAGCGCCGCAGGGTGAGCGCGAAACGCTGCTGGCGGAGATCTGGCGCGAGTTGCTGAACGTGGAGCAGGTTGGCCGCCACGACAACTTCTTCGAACTGGGCGGCCACTCGCTGATGGCGGTACGTCTGACCAACCGTCTGCAACAGATGGAATGGCAGCTGCCGTTGCAGACCCTGTTCGCCAATCCGACGCTGCACGTAGTGGCGCAGCAACTGCAAAGGACGAGTGAAGCGCTGCCGCCGATCGAAGCTCTGCCGCGCGACGCCGCATTGCCGCTGTCGTTTGCTCAGCAGCGCTTGTGGTTCCTGACCCAGTTGGAGGGAATGAGTGAAACTTACCATATCCCGCTGGCGCTGAGCCTGCGCGGCGAGCTGGATCTGCCTGCCTGGCGGCAGAGTCTGGATGCGCTCTATGCCCGTCACGAAGCGTTGCGCAGCCGGTTTATCACCGTCGAGGGGCAGCCGCAGACGCACATTCTGCCGGCAGACGCGCTGCCGTTGACGGTTCACGATCTGCGTGGGCAGCAGGATACCCAAAGCCGAGCGCGGCAACTGGCGCAGCACCTGGCGGAGGCGCCTTTCGAGCTGAGTTCCGGTCCGCTGGTGCGCGCCGCGCTGCTCCGCCTGGCGGATGAGGAGCATCTGTTCCTGCTCACCTGCCATCACATCGTCTCCGACGGCTGGTCGACCGGCATACTGCTGCGCGAATTGGGCGTGCTGTACGGCGCTTTCCGTCGCGGCGAGGCCGATCCGCTGCCGCCGCCGACCTTGCAATACCCGGATTACGCCGCCTGGCAGCGTCGCTACCTGACGCCGGAACGGCTGGCGGCGCAGGCGCAATACTGGCGTGAAACGCTGAGCGATGCGCCGGCGCTGCTGACGTTGCCGACCGACCGGCCGCGCCCGACGGTGCAGTCTTTCAGCGGCGCAGAAGTGCCGATCGCGATCGACGCCGAGTTGACGCAGGCGCTGCGTCAATTCAGCCGACAGCATGGCGGCACGCTGTTTATGACGGTGCTGGCGGCCTGGAGTCTGGTGCTGGCGCGCATGGCCGGACAGCAGGAGCTGGTGATCGGCACGCCGGAGGCCAACCGCAGCCGGCTGGAAACCGAATCGCTGGTCGGTTTCTTCGTCAGCACGCTGGCGCTGCGCATCGATCTTCGCGACGATCCGGATCTGCCGACGCTGCTCGAACGGATCCGCCACACAGTGCTGGCGGCGCAGGAAAACCGCGATCTGCCGTTCGAGCAGGTGGTGGAGCTGGTCAACCCGCCGCGCCATCTGGGCTATACCCCACTGTTCCAGGTGATGCTGGCCTGGCAGGACGGCTCGGTGCGCAATATTCCGCTGCCTGGACTGCAGGCCGAGAGCGCCGAGTTGGGCTATCGGATCGCCAAGTATGATTTGACGCTCGATCTGGCCGATACCGGCGAAGGCATCAGCGGCACGCTGAACTTCGCCACGGCGTTGTTCGATCGCGCCACCGCCGAGCGTTACGGCGCCTATCTGGTGCAGGTGCTGCGGGCGATGGCGACAAACGCTTCTCAGTCTGCTTCGCATATCGATCTGCTGCCGGCCGCTGAGCGCGAACTGCTGTTGTATGGCTGGAACCGAACCGCGGAAGCTTATCCGGCGCAGAACCCTGTTCACGCCCAGTTTGAACAGTGGGCGCGGCGTACGCCGGATGCCATCGCGTTGGTAAACGAGGCGGACAGCCTTAGCTACGCGCAATTGAACGCCCGCGCTAACCAACTGGCACACCAACTTATCGGACAGGGTGTACGCCCCGGCGACCGCGTGGCCACGTCGCTCGAACGCAGTTTCTCTCTGGTCATTGCCCAGTTGGCGATCCTCAAGGCGGGCGCCGCTTATGTGCCGCTCGATCCGCACCTGCCTGTTGCGCGGCAGGCGTGGATCATCGGCGACTGCGGAACGACGTTGATCCTGTGCGATCGCGATCTCGATCGCGAGATAGCCGGCGAGATCGAATGTCTGCGTATCGATCGTCTGCGGCAGGATCCGACCCACGATCCGGCGGTGGCTCGCGCCGGCGACGCACCGGCTTACATCATGTATACCTCGGGCTCGACCGGCACGCCTAAAGGCGTGATGGTGACGCATCAAGGCATCCTCCGACTGGCGATTAACAATCGGTTTGCGGCGTTCGAACGCGGCGATCGCTTTGCTTTCGCCGCTAATCCGGCATTCGACGCCAGCACGTTGGAAATGTGGGGCGCGTTGCTCAATGGCGCCAGTCTGGCGATCATTGCGCCGGAGGTATTGACGGATGCCGATGCGTTGGCGGCAGCGCTGGTGCGGCAAGAGATTAACGTCTTGTTCCTGACCACGTCGTTGTTTAACCAATATGTCCATAGCATCGCCGCGACGTTGGCGCAGTTGAAATATCTGATCAGCGGCGGTGAAGCTGCGGATCCGCACGCCTTTGCTCGTATGCTGAAAGAGGCGGGGCCGGTGCGTCTGGTCAATGCCTATGGGCCGACGGAAGGCACCGTTATCGCCACTGCGGCGATAGTTGAACAAGTGGGGCCATGGCAACGCCTGCCGATCGGCCGGCCGATCGGCAATACGCACATCTATCTGCTGGATGAGCATTTGCAGCCGGTGCCGCTCGGGGCCACCGGTGAGCTCTATATCGGCGGTGCCGGCGTGGCATTGGGTTATCTCAATCGCGCCGAACTGACGGCAGAACGGTTCCTGGCGGATCCCTTCAATCCCGGAGACCGGATCTATCGTACCGGCGACCTGGCGCGCTACCTGCCGGACGGCAATATCGACTACCAAGGCCGTAACGATCGGCAGGTGAAAATTCGCGGCTTCCGCATCGAATGCGGTGAAATCGAGGCGCGAGTGGCTGGTCATCCGGCGGTGCGCGAAGCGGTGGTGGATGTCCTCGGCGAAGCGAACAATAAACGGCTGGTGGCGTGGGTGGTGCCGGAGGCTGAAGCGGACCGCCAGACGTTGGCGGTGACGCTGCGGCAGTATCTGGCGGGCATGTTGCCGGAGTTTATGCTGCCGACGGCCTGGGTTGCGCTGGATACGCTACCGCTGACGCCGAACGGCAAGTTGGATCGGCGCGCGCTGCCTGAGCCGCAAGAGGACGCCTACGTGCGTGAGGTTTACGCCGAACCGGAAGGCGAGCTGGAAACGCTGCTGGCGGGGATCTGGCGCGAGTTGCTGGGCATTGAGCGTGTAGGACGTCACGATAACTTCTTCGAACTGGGTGGCCATTCGTTGCTGGCGGTCAAACTGATGGCGCAGCTGCGCCGTGTGGGGTTGAGCGCCGGGGTACAAACGCTGTTCACCGCGCCGACGCTGTCGACGTTGGCGCAGACATTGGTCACGCAGCAAGAGGTGAGCGTGCCGGCCAACGGTATCCAACCGGGTTGCGCTTCCATTACGCCGGAGATGTTGCCGCTGGCGGCGCTGAGCCAGCCGGAGATCGACGCGGTGGTGGCGCAGGTGCCGGGCGGTGTGGCCAACGTACAGGACATCTACGCTTTGTCGCCGCTGCAGGAGGGGATTTTGTTCCACCATCTGCTGGCGGAGCAGGGCGATCCGTACCAGCTGTCCGCGGTGCTGCGTTTCGACAGCCGTGCGCGTCTGGATGCCTGGCTGGCGGCGATGCAGCAGGTGATCGACCGCCATGACATTCTGCGCACCGCGTTCATCACCCAGGGCGTGTCTTCGCCGGTGCAGGTGGTGTGGCGCAAGGCCGAGTTGTCGCTGCAAGAACTGCGGCTCGATCCGGCGCAGGGCGATATCGGTTCGCGGCTGACGGCGTTGTTTGATCCGCGCCGCGTACGGCCAGACCTGACGCGCGCGCCGTTACTGAGCTTTGTCGCTGCACGGGAAGAGGAGGGCAGTTGGTGTGTGCTCCAGCAGTGGCATCACCTGATCGGCGACCACTCGACCCTGGCGGTGATGCAGGAGGAAATCAATCTGATCCTGGCCGGACGCGGAGACGAATTGGCCAAGGCGCCGCCGTTCCGCAACGCGGTGGCGCAGGCGCGGCTCGGCGTCAGCAACGCTGAACACGAGCAGTTCTTCCGCACTCTGCTGGCGGATATCGATGAACCGTCGCTGCCGTTCGGCCTGAGCGATGTGCATGGCGAAGGGCGAGATATCTCGACGGCGCACCTGGCATTGCCGCATGCGCTCAATCAGCAGCTGCGGCGGCAGGCGCGACGGATGGGCGTCAGCCTGGCCAGTCTGTGCCATCTGGCCTGGGCGCAGGTGCTGGCGCGCGCCACCGGCCGCGATGAGGTGGTGTTCGGCACCGTGTTGCTGGGCCGCATGCAGGCCGGAGACGGGGCGGAACGGGCGCTCGGACTGTTTATCAACACCTTGCCGCTGCGGCTGGATGTCAATGAGGTTGGCGCAGAATCGGCGGCGTTGCAGGCGCATATCCGGCTGAGCGGACTGCTGGCCCATGAGCATGCGCCGCTGGCCTTGGCGCAGCGCTGCAGCGGCGTCGCCGCGGGCACGCCGCTGTTCAGCGCCCTGCTGAACTATCGGCATAACAGCGGCGAGGAGACTGCCTTGCCGGCCGGCGTGACGCTGTTGGATAGCCAGGAACGCACCAACTATCCGTTCGTGCTGTCGGTCGAGGACGGCGGCGATTCGTTGGGCCTGACGGCGCAGGTCAGACAGCCGATTGAAGCGCTGCGCGTGTGCGGTTACATGGCGCAGGCGTTGAGCGCCTTGGCGCAGGCGCTGGAAGAGGCGCCGCAGACACCGATCTGCGAACTGGACGTGATGCCGGATGAGGAGTATGCGCTGCAGCTGTGCAGTTGGAATCATACGACGGAACCTTACCCGGCGGATACCTGCGTGCACGAACTGTTTGAACAACAGGCGCAGTTGACGCCACAGGCCGTCGCCGTGATCCAGGGGGCGCGGCAGCTCAGTTACGCGCAGTTGAATGCGCGCGCTAACCGGTTGGCGCACCGGCTGATTGAGCGCGGCGTACAACCGGGCGATCGGGTCGCGGTGCGGCTGACGCGCAGCATCGAACTGGTTTGCGCCCAACTGGCGATCGTCAAGGCCGGTGCGGCGTATGTGCCCCTCGATCCGCAACTGCCGACCGCGCGTCAGGCGTGGATCGTCAATGACAGCGGCGCGTGTCTGATGCTGGCAGAGACCGCCGGCAATGAGGGCATTCCGCAGCTGCCGGTCGAGGATTGCGAAGGCAATGACGGTAATCCGGCGTTGCGATTGTCGAGCGGCACGACGGCCTACATCATGTATACCTCCGGTTCGACCGGTACGCCGAAAGGGGTCATGACGCCGCACCAGGGCATTACTCGTTTGGTGCGCAACAATCGCTACGCCGCCTTTGACGCTGAAGACCGCGTTGCCTTTGCCGCCAACCCGGCGTTTGACGCCAGCACGATGGAGGTGTGGGCGGCCCTGCTGAACGGCGGTGCGCTGGTGGTGATAGCGCCGGAGGTCATGATGGAAGCCGAACGTCTGGCGGCCGAACTGCAGCGTCATCGCATCACCACGCTGTTCTTGACCACCGCGTTGTTCAATCAGTATGTGCACAGCATCAGCGGCGCGCTGGCGCAGCTGAAATATCTGATCAGCGGGGGGGAGAAAGAGGATCCGGGCGCTTATGCGCGGTTGCTGCAAGAACAAGGGCCGGTGCAACTGATCCATGCCTATGGGCCGACGGAGACCACGACCTTTGCGACCACGGCGCGTATCGAGCGGGCCGAAGGGGAGGCGCGTTTGCCGATTGGTAAACCGATCGGCAATACCCGCGCGTACTTGTTGGACGCCCGTGGGCGCCCGGTGCCGATGGGGGCGATAGGAGAACTGCACATCGGCGGCGTGGGGGTGGCGTTGGGATACCTGAACCGGCCGGAACTGACGGCGCAGCGTTTCCTGAGCGATCCGTTCAACCCGGTCGGCGGCGGCCGCATGTATCGTACCGGCGATCTGGCGCGTTATCTGCCGGACGGCTGTCTTGAATACCAAGGGCGGTGCGATCAGCAGGTCAAGTTGCGCGGGTTCCGCATCGAACCGGGCGAGATCGAGGTGCAGCTGGCAGCGAGCCCGTGGGTGCGGGAAGCGGTGGTGCAGGTTTGTTCGACGGAGCACCACCCGCGTCTGGTCGCCTGGATCGTACCGGCGGCCGAGGGGGAACGCAGCGCGCTGCAAGGGCAGTTGCGGGCCTATTTGAGCGAACGGTTGCCGGAGTACATGGTGCCGTCGGCTTATGTCTGGCTGGATGCGCTGCCGTTGACCGCCAACGGTAAGTTGGATCGGCGCGCCTTGCCGGAGCCGGAGTGTGCGGCAGTCGGCGCTCGGGAGTATGCGGCGCCTCAGGGTGAGACCGAAACGACGCTGGCGCGGGCATGGTGCGAGCTGCTCGAGATTGGCCAGATAGGACGCCACGACAATTTCTTCGAGCTCGGCGGCCATTCACTGCTGGCGGTGCGTCTCTCCAGCCAACTGCGTCAGCAAGGCATCACCTTGCCGGTACAGGCGATCTTCAACCATCCGATCTTGGCCGAATTGGCCGAACGGATCGATCGTCGCACCGCCGAGGCTCCGCTGTGCAAAGCGGTGCCGGCTCGCAGCAGCGGCAGCCGACCGCCGCTGTTCTTCGTCCCGACCGGCTTTGGCGATCACTCTTATGTATTTGAATTGGCCAAGGAGATCGATGAAAGCTTCCCGGTCTACGCTGTGCCGTGGCCGGCGGTGGAGGAGAAGCCGGCGACCATGAGCGACATGGCCGCCAGCGCCGTGGCGTTGATTCGCGAAGTGCAGCCGCAGGGGCCCTACCATCTGGCGGGGTACTCTTCCGGCGGGGTGTTGGCCTATGCCATCGCCGAGCAACTGCAATCGAGCGGGGAAGCGGTCGCTTTCCTGGGGCTGATTGACACGTTGCGGCCGGTGGAGGCGATGCACAGCCCGGTCCAGCTGTTGCTGAACTGGGTGGAATCCACGCAGGAGAGGCCGGATCCGCAGTTCTGTCAGCAGTTGGCCGAGCTGCCGCTACCGGAGGCGATAGCGGCCGTGCAACGCGCCGGGATCAAGACTCAGCGTGCGGAAGTGGCCGACGAGGCGGCCCTCTGGCAACAGCGACACCATTACGCCAAGCTGGTGGAGGCGACTCAGGTGCAGCCTGCATCGCTCAAGATCCATCTGTTCAAGGCGAAGCAGGAACAGGTTTCCGCCAATTCGCAGAACGAGCAGTTCCAGGTGTACTGGCAGAAGATCAAGCAGGCGGGATATTGCCGCGAAGACGCTTCCGCGCTGGGATGGGATAGGCTGTTGCCGCCGGCGACCGTCCGCGTCAGCCAGGTCAACGGCGACCATGTGTCGATGATGGAGCATCCGGTTCACCGGCGTGAGCTGGGCCAGCACTTCAATCTGGCGTTGCGCGATCTCGGACAGGCGTAAGTCGGCGGGATAGACGATCAGAAAGCCCTCGCAAGAGGGCTTTTTTTATCCGGTGACAACGCCCCGATGGCGCCGATGAACCTTTGTTTACCCGTTGGCGGCTTTGACGAGTTCCACCACCAACGGTGAAAGCTCGCCGCGCAGCGCGGCGCGTTCCGACTGGAACAGCGTGGCGGCGTAAAAACGCCGGCCCGGCAGTTCGATGGCGCGTACGTCGCCTTCGGTGTCGTGGCCGCTGATGATCAGCGGGAAACGCTGCAGATCGGCGACGAAGTCCGGATTCACGCCGAAGTTGCAGTGGTAGCCTTCATGGGCGTTCAGGCTGCCGTAGGCCTGCGCGACGCGGGTGTCAGGCTGAAAAACGATGTCGCCGGTTTTTTCCACCAGCGAGCAGCTCAATGGGGCGATCACCAGCCGGCCACCGCTGTCGGTTTCCGCATGACCGGCGTCGTGCCAGCCCATCACATTGCGGGCGTATTCGACGATGGCGTATTGAAAACCGCCGCAGGAGCCGAGGAACGGCACGTCGTTTTCCCGCGCATGACGGATCGCCATAAAGGCGCCGTCGTCGTGACGATACGGGCTGCCCGGCACCACCCAGATGGCGTCGAAATCTTGCAGCGCGTCGGGGGAGGTCAGGGTTTCGGTCGGGAGCCACTGGGGCTGAACGTCGATGTCGAGGTGGGCGGCGGTGAGCTGGAGCGCCACGGGGATGGCCTGGTGGGCCACGGCTTGCGGGTTGTAATCACCGACCAGAGCAATGCGGACTTGAGCTTTCATCATTTCCTTTCCTGTGCGGGTAAAAAAGGAGATTACAGGAAAGCGGGAGCCCGAGCCGCAGATTTTTTAAACGCGGCGCACAAAAAAGCCCGGCGTTGGCCGGGCTGGAAATAAGGGGGTCAGTACAGCGAGGGCGCGCCAGCCGGTCGGGTTTTGAAACGGCGGTGCAGCCACATGTATTGCTCCGGCGCCCGCATGATCTCTTTCTCGATCACTTTGTTCATGTAAGCCGCCGCCGCCTGTTCGTCGCTGAGCGGATAGTCTTCCAGAGCCGGTTGGATCAGCAGGTCGTAGCCGCGGCCGCCTTCGCGGCGGATCAGCACCACCGGCACCAGCGCCGGGTTGGCCATGCGTGCCAGCATGAAGGTGCCGCTGGTGGTGGCGGCCTTATCGACGGCGAACAGCGGCGCGAATACGCTGCCGCGCGGGCCGTAGTCCTGATCCGGCGCGAACCACACCGCCTCGCCGCGCTTGAGCGCATGCACCATGCCGCGCAAATCCTTGCGATCGATCATCGCCTTGTTGGAACGCATGCGGCCTTTGGTCTGCGCCCATTCCATCGCCTTGTTGTTATGCGGACGGTACATCGCCATCATCGGCTGACACAGGCCCATCGCCCGGCCGCCCAGCTCCAGCGACATAAAATGCACGCCGATCACCAGCACGCCGCGATCGTCGCGCTGCGCCATTTTGAGGTGGTTGATGCCGGAGACGTTGAACCAGCGCTTGACGCGTTTATCTGACCAGAACCAGGCCATGCCGGTTTCCAGCAGGCCCATGCCGAGGGATTCGAAATTGCCCACCACTTTGCGCTCGCGCTGCGCTTCGTCCATCTCGGGGAAGCACAGCTCGAGGTTGCGACGGGTGATGGTGACGCGGCGCTTGAGAAAACGCATCGAGGTGCGTCCCATCCACACCCCCAGACGGTAGAGCAGCGGATAGGGGAGCTGTACCAGCAGGAACAGCAGAGCGAGGCCGAACCAGGTTAGCCAGTAGCGCGGGTGCAGCAAGGCCAGTTGAAATGCTTTGGCTGATTTCATAGAAACTCGTTTTATACGTTAAAAGGGGCAGCAAGCTGTAACGCATAAAGGTTCCACTCGATAGCGATACGACTACTCAGACACCCGGGTACGGCCAGGGTTTAGTCGGAATTCCATAATTGACTAAACATTTACATTCGAAGGGCGGTTTGCGCTGCTATCAGGCTTCGGAGGGATAGCTGTTGGCCAGCGGAGGCGGCTCTAGGAATGCTTATGCTAACACAGGGTACGGGGTGTGGCGGAAGAGGGGCATGCGAATATTCTCATTCGCGTTGCCCCTGAGTTGAGGATTGGCGCGTTTTACAGGCTGGGAATGATAATCGCGGCGAAGATCGCGGCGATCACCAGCCATTTCAGCAGGTAGTAACCGCGGCGGTTGCGCGCTTTCAGGCGTTGGCCGGCATCGCGCACCGCGTTGACGTATTTGAAGATGCGGTTGATGCCGCCGGTGCGGTCCTGATCGTCGTTCGGCGAACTGGCCGCCGACATCAGCGTAGCGCCGACCCAGTGGTTGACTGCCTGCGCCCAGCGCCATTTCATTGGCCGCTCGACGTCGCAAAACAGAATGATGCGCGTCTGATCGGTGGCGTTCTGCGCCCAGTGCACGTAGGTCTCGTCGAAGATCACCGCCTCGCCGTCGCGCCAGCTGTGCTGCTCGCCGTCTACTTCGATGAAGCAGCGATCGTCGTTGGGCGTCATCAGCCCCAGGTGATAGCGCACCGAGCCGGCGTAAGGATCGCGGTGTTTACCCAGGTGGCTGCCGGGCGGCAGCTCGGCGAACATCGCCGCCTTGACCGACGGGATGCGGTTGAGCAGCTCGACGGTTTTTGGACACAGCGTCTGCGCCGAAGGGTGACTGTCGCTGTACCATTTCAGATAGAAACGTTTCCAGCCGCGTTTGAAGAAGGTGTTGAAGCCGGCATCGTTATGCGACTGCGCCTTTTTGATGTGATCCTGCAGGCGCACCGCTTCTTCGCGGATCGTCTGCCAGTTGTCGGTCAGCGTCTGCAGCTCCGGGAAGCCTTTTTCGTCGAAATAGGGCTGTTTGGCGGGCAAACGGGAGAAACCGGTCATAAACATGTTGATCGGCCCCATAAACGTGGAGTGATCGAACAGCTGACGGGTAAGCTTTTGTTTCTCTTTGCCGCGGGAGTGTGCGTAGAGGAAGCTGATGATAAAAATGCCGATAATGATCGCGGCAACCATAGAATCCATCCCTGTTAGTGCTTGTTAAAAATTCGTACAAATTATAGTTTTGTGACAGGAAAAATTTAACTTTTTCGTGCGCTTTCCCTGCTCATGCTGCTTAGTGGCATAAAAAATCAATAAAACTGTTTGTAATAAAATTTTATATCGATTTTTTTGGTTTTAGTCCTATTCTTAAATCGTTCAAGGGGCGTTTCATGCCATCTTGTTTCATGACGAATGGCACGTATCTGAGAAAAGAGGGACTTATGAAGAAATCAATCATTGCCTTGTCTGCACTGCTGCTCGCTTCCCCGGTGTTCGCTGCTGAAACCGCGACCGACACCGCCGCTCACGCCAGCAACGAGGTTGTCGCTGAGGCGCATAAAGGGGCGGATACCGCCAAAGAAAAGCTGCACCAGTCTCAGGACAAGGGTGAAGAGCTGAAGCTGAAAGCCAAGCACGCCGCCGAAGGCAAGAGCGATAGCGTTGGCAGTAAAGTGAGCGAAGGCTCGCAAAAAGCCTGGCACTCCACCAAACAGGGTACGGAGAAGGCTTGGGACAAGACCAAGCAAGGGGCGGAAAGCCTCAAAAACAAAGCGACCGAGTAAGGTCTCCGCTTTTTACCCCAAGGGCCGCGTTGCGGCCTTTTTTATTGCCTGCAGATCGGGCGTGCCCCAAAGAAAAAGGCGCTTATCAAATGAGATAAAGCGCCTTTTCAACACGTTAACTGACTAGTATCAGTTCATGCCGTATTTTTTCAGCTTCTTACGCAGCGTGCCGCGGTTGATGCCCATCATCAGGG
>Ga0308162_1001034_pt1 | contig 24648 bp, 22 predicted proteins | sample PhySR2_FD_201370 | JGI IMG/M metagenome (GOLD analysis project Ga0308162, IMG submission 201370) | Phyllosphere microbial communities from UC Gill Tract Community Farm, Albany, California, United States - DLSLS.R2 | ecosystem: Host-associated > Plants > Phyllosphere > Unclassified | place: USA... | reverse complement strand
TCGGTGCTGGTGAGCTGTGGCAGGATCACCGCCGAAGCGGAAGGGCCGAACTGGCGGATAGCGCCGATCGGCAAACCGAGAAACGCGCGCACGTGCAGGGCGAACTCAGACAGATCCTGTGAAATCAACGTGACCATGCCGGTATCGTGTGGGCGTGGCGACACTTCGCTGAAGATCACGTCGTCGCCACAGACGAACAGCTCCACGCCGAACAGCCCGAAGCCCCCCAGGGCCTTCACCACTTTCTCGGCGATAGCCTGGGCCCGGCTCAGCGCCGTAGCCGACATGCGTTGCGGCTGCCAGGACTCGCGGTAATCCCCATCCTCCTGACGGTGCCCGATCGGCTCACAGAAATGCACGCCATCCACGGCGCTGATGGTCAGCAGCGTAATTTCAAAATCAAATCTTACCAGCCCTTCGACGATCACCCGGCCACCGCCGGCACGGCCGCCCTGTTGGGCGTAATCCCAGGCGCTTTGCAGCTGTTCGGGCGTGCGGATCAGGCTCTGGCCTTTGCCGGAAGAGCTCATCACCGGTTTGACGATGCACGGGTAGCCGATATGCTCGACCGCCTGACGGAAGACCGTCTCGCTGTCGGCAAAGCGGTAGCTGGAGGTGGGCAGGCCAAGTTCTTCCGCCGCCAGTCGGCGGATGCCTTCACGGTTCATGGTCAGGCGCGTGGCTTCGGCGCAGGGCACCACGCGATGGCCCTGGCGTTCAAGTTCGACCAACATGGCGGTGGCGATCGCTTCGATTTCGGGAACGATATAGTCCGGCCGCTCGTGTTCGATGACGGCTTTCAACGCGTCACCGTCCAGCATATTGATGACGTGGCTGCGGTGCGCCACATGCATGGCCGGCGCATCGGCGTAGCGATCGACGGCGATCACCTCCAGACCGAGGCGCTGGCATTCAATGGCGACTTCTTTACCCAGCTCGCCTGAGCCGAGCAACATGACGCGGGTGGCGGAAGGGCGCAGGGCGGTTCCAATCGTTAACATAGTTTCGTACCTGGATCGGTGAAAGTAAGCGGATTGATGATCGGCGGGCAGTATATACGAAAACGATTGCGCGCGCAGCCGCCGCGCCGTTTTTGTTGCTAACTGGCTGTTTTTATAACAAACAGAAATATTTGCCCTGTATGAGCGATTGTGCGTTAATAACCGACGGCGAAAGAAGACCTACTTATCGAAAGGTTTTCGCGTCTCGTGCCGTCAAGGCAGGTTTATCAAGTAAAGGAAACACAAATGAGCAAGATCACTGGTCACGTTAAATGGTTCAACGAAAGCAAAGGTTTCGGCTTTATTACCCCTGCCGACGGCTCTAAAGACGTTTTCGTTCATTTCTCCGCTATCGTCAGCGATGGTTTCAAGACCCTGGCTGAAGGCCAGCAGGTTGAGTTCTCCATCCAGGACAGCCAACGTGGCCCAGCCGCAGCCAACGTCGTTGCGATTTAACGACTGCGTTGCCAAGAAACCCGCCGCCGGCGGGTTTTTTTATGCCCGCACCCCGTAACGCCGCCCATCTCTGTTATCATTTACCGCTGATTCGGCGCTTACCTGCGGGCGCGCCGCCATTCCATTCGTCATATAAGAGTTATCGCCGTGAGCACAGTTTCTTTTTCTTCCCTGCCGCTGCCAGCCGAACAGTTGGCCAACCTCAACGAACTGGGGTACGCCGAAATGACGCCGGTACAGGCCGCCGCATTGCCCGCCATCCTGCAAGGGCGGGACGTGCGCGCCAAGGCGAAAACCGGCAGCGGTAAAACGGCGGCCTTCGGCATTGGTCTGCTGAACAATATCGTCGTCGGTCAGGTCGCCACGCAGGCGCTGGTGCTCTGTCCCACCCGCGAGCTGGCCGATCAGGTGAGCAAAGAGCTGCGCCGCCTGGCGCGTTTTACGCAAAACATCAAGATCCTGACGCTGTGCGGCGGCCAGCCGATGGGGCCGCAGCTCGATTCGCTGGTGCATGCGCCGCACATCGTGGTGGGGACGCCGGGCCGTATCCAGGAACACCTGCGCAAGAAAACGCTGCAGTTGGACGAGCTGAAGGTGCTGGTGCTGGATGAGGCCGATCGCATGCTGGACATGGGGTTCGCCGACGACATCGACGATGTGATCAGCTATACGCCGCCGCAACGTCAGACGCTGCTGTTTTCCGCCACGTACCCGGCAGGCATCGAGCGCATCAGCGCGCGCGTTCAACGCCAGCCGCTGAGCGTCGAGGTGGACGATGGCGAAGCGCAGACCTCCATCGAACAACGCTTTTATGAGACCACGCGCGATCAGCGCCCAGCGCTGCTGGTGTCGGCCATTCGCTATCATCAACCCGCGTCCTGCGTGGTGTTCTGCAATACCAAGCGCGACTGTCAGACGGTGCTTGAGGCCCTGGAGGCCCGCGGCATCAGTGCGCTGGCGCTGCATGGCGATCTGGAACAGCGCGACCGCGACCAAGTGTTGGTGCGTTTCGCCAACCGCAGTTGCCGGGTATTGGTGGCGACCGACGTCGCCGCACGCGGGCTGGATATTAAAGAGCTGGAGCTGGTGGTCAACTACGAGCTGGCGTTCGATCCCGAAGTGCATGTGCACCGTATTGGCCGTACCGGCCGCGCCGGCATGAGCGGGTTGGCGATCAGCCTGTGCACGCCGCAGGAAATGGCGCGTGCGCACGCGATTGAAGACTATCTGCAGATGAGCGTCGACTGGTCGCCGGTGTCCGAGCTGAGCGGGGCGGCCAACGGCTCGCTGGAGGCGGAAATGGTGACGCTGTGTATCGACGGCGGCCGCAAGGCGAAGATCCGTCCCGGCGATATTCTCGGGGCGCTGACCGGTGATGCCGGGCTGACGGCGGCGGAAGTGGGCAAGATCGATATGTTCCCGGTGCATGCCTATGTCGCGATCCGCAAAGCCAGCGCGCGCAAGGCGCTGCAACAGTTGCAGCAGGGTAAAATCAAAGGCAAAAGCTGCAAGGTGCGGCTGCTGAAATAAGCCGAAGGCGGGCGGCGGTTTGCCTTCCCGCCACGATCTATTTATACTGTATATAATCACAGTAATTTGAGTATTTGAGGACGCACGCATGGCGGTTGAAGTTAAATATGTGGTGGTGAGAAACGGTGAGGAAAAAATGACTTTCGCGAGCAAGAAAGAAGCCGACGCCTACGACAAAATGCTGGATCTGGCGGACAACCTTGGGGAGTGGCTGCAGCAGGCGCCGCTGAACCTGGATGACGAACAGCGCGAAGGGCTGAGCTTCTTCCTGGCGGAAAACAAGGATGTGCTGGGTCTGATTCTGCGCGGCGCATCGCCGGCGGAAACCCTCAAGAAACCGGCAGAAAGCAAAGCGAAAAAAGCGGCCTCTACCCCAAAAGAGGGATCTGCGTCAGAAAAGCAGGCGGCATAATGACTTATGTTGCGGTGTTGTGATGAAAAAGGATCTAAAATGAGCCGTGAAATAACTTTCTTCAGCCGCTTTGAGCAAGACATTCTGGCCGGGCGTAAAACCATCACCATTCGGGATGCCAGTGAATCGCATTTTGAACCGGGCGAGGTATTGCGCGTTAGCCGCAATGAGGACGGCGTATTTTTCTGCTTTATCGAAGTGCTGTCGGTAACGCCGGTGCGCCTGGATGCGCTGACCGAACGCCACGCACAGCAGGAGAACATGTCGCTCGGCGAACTGAAGCAGGTGATCAAGGAAATCTATCCGGGCCTGGATGCGCTGTTTGTCATTGAGTTCGTCAAACGGTAACCCTTTGCCGAAGCCCTGTTGTGAGCCAGGGATGGGCGCCCGGATAGCGCTAATCACAACGGGAGGACATATGAAAAAAACGGGTTTGGCTATCGCCTTGTTGGCCATGATGGGAGCATCGACGACGGTGTGGGCGCAGGATCACGAACAGCGCGCCGCCAAGGTGGGGCAGTGTGCGGGCCTGCAGCCGGCGGATATCGCCGCCCAGGTCAAGCGCGACTTCTTGCAGAACCGCATTACGCGCTGGGAGTCGGACAAAAAGCTGCTGGGTACCGCAACGCCGATTGCCTGGGTTAGCCCGGATGCCATCAGCGGCAAGGATCAGGTATGGCAGGTGCCGTTGACGGTGCGTGGCACCAAGGCAGATAAAACCTACAACGTGACGCTCAACTGCAACACCGGCGAAATCGCCTACAGCGCCCCACAGTAACGCTTTCCCGGCAGTAAAAAGCCCGCCGAGCGGCGGGCTTGATGTTCTCAGGCGGCGTCAGTCGCTGAATGGGATCACCAATTCCCCCGGTTTCACTTCCAACCCTTTCGCCAGTTTTTTCGCCAGCGCTTCGGTTTTGCTGTTGTCAGGATTCAGCACATAAGCCGGCTTTTGGTCGAAGTAGGATTTCAGCGACTGGTTCAGATACGGCGTCAGCGCTTTCATCACCGTCTGCATTTTTTCCGGCTGCACGCTGTAATCGGTCAGCTCCATGTCCTTCAGGAAAATGGCGCCCTGCGCCCGGTCATAAACCGGCTGCGCCTTCAGCGTCAGCTTCAGATCCGCGGTCTGCGGGCCGAGAATCGACGTGATGTTGACCTTGGCGTCGCCGGAAAGGGTGACTTTACCCGGTTCGCTGCGGCCGATCTGGCTTTGCAACTGAGTCAGCACGATGTTGGCGTCCAGCAGGCCGGGCACGCCGATTTGCTTCTGATAGTCGTTATGTTTCTGCAGGTAGTCATTCACTTCCTGTTCACTCAGGGTGTACTGGGTCAGTTGATTGCAACCGGCCAATACGCCGGCGAACAGCAGGGCGGCTGCGCCCATCAGGATCTTCTTCATTAATGCCTCATTGCGACTGCTGGCGAAAAGTGCTGCAGATAATTGATTAATCATTATAAACGCTCCGCCTGCGCGTGAAAACGGCAGGCGGCGGTATGGCGGGAATAGTGCGCGTAAAACAGGGCGAGACCTATCGGATAACGCCGAAAGCGTCAGCGCCGTAATCGCAGCGCCAAGAGGATCACGCCGGCCAGGCAGGCTGCGCCTCCCAACAGCGGGAACAGCGGAATGCCCCACAGCCGCAGCGACGAATGCATCAGATAAGGCGCCAGCCCCAGGGCAAAAGCGGCGGTGACGATGGCGATGGCCAGGGTAACGGCGCTGCGCTCCAGCGCTTTGCTCAACTGACCGAGGTTCTTGACGTTAATGTCGGCATTGAGCTGCCCGCGTTTCAGGCGGCGCACCAACAGCCGCAGGGTTTGCGGCAGTTCCTCTCCGGCATCGAGCGCTTCCCCGCCCAGGGTCAAGAGCCGTTGGCGCACGGCGTCAGGGGCATAACGTTGCAGCACCGTTTGTTGCAGCATCGGTTTGAGCGTGGCGACGATGTCAAAGGCCGGATCCAGCCGGTGCAGCACGCCGTCGGCGGTGATTAAGGCCTTGAACAGCAGCACCAGATCCGGCGGCAGCGCCAGCTGGTGCTCACGCGCCATCACCAACAGGTCAGTGAGGGCTTTGCCGAGCGTCAGGGTGGCGGCGGCCTGCTTGTCGAGAAAGTTTTGCGCCGCCAGCTCCAGGTCCATCAGATCCAGCGGTTCGCTGTCCGACCAGGCGATCAGCGTGTTGACGATGCCTTCGGACTGACGATCGGCGATGGCCTGCAGCAGCAGGAGCAACTGGTTGCGCCGCCGTTCGGACAACTGGCCCACCATGCCAAAGTCGATGAAGCCGACGCGATCGCCGCTCAGCGCCATCACGTTGCCGGGGTGCGGATCGGCGTGATACAGCCGGTGCTCCAGCACCATGCTCATAAAGGCACGGGCGCCGCGCTGCGCCAGCAGCGGGCCGTCAAATCCCGCTTCCGCCAACTGCCGGGGGTTCTCCGGCGCGGTGCCGGGCAAGTATTCCTGCACTAACAGACGCGGGGAAGACCATTGCCAATAGATTTTCGGCACGACCACGTCGGGTTCACGCGCAAACATGCCGGCGACGCGATCGCAGTTATGCCCTTCATGGGTCAAATCCAGTTCATGATTGAGCGCCGTCGCCAGCGCTCTGACCATCTGCCGTGGTCGATAGCGCGCCAGCGCCTGACTCTGCTGCTCCACGGTTTCCGCCAGCGAGGCCAGCAGCCGCAGATCGGCGTGAATGGTTTTTGCCAGGCCGGGGCGCAGCACTTTCACCACCACCTGTTCGCCGCTGTGCAGGCGTGCGCGGTAAATTTGCGCCATCGACGCCGCGGCCAGCGGTGTGCGATCGAATTCGGCAAACAGCTGCTCGGGATCATCGCCGAGATCGGCGACGATCTGCGGCGCCAGCATTTCCCATGGCAACACCGCCGCCTGGCTGTGCAGACGATCCAGTTCGTCGGTCCAGGCCGGATCCAGCAGGTCAGAACGCGTGGCCAAGATCTGGCCGAATTTGACGAAGGTTGGGCCGAGCGCCTCGAGCGCTTCGCGCAGCCGCTGAGGAAGGGGCTGCGCGCTCTGCCGTGCGGGCTCACCGCGGGCGCCATGCAGCAACGCCCCCAGGCCCAGCAGGCGCAGAACGTCTTGCAAACCATAACGAATCAGAACGGAAGTAATTTCCTTCAGCCGCGCCCGATCGCGAGCGGTGGCGAGCACCATTTTCAGCATCAGTACGCCATATCCTTTTTGTGACTGTCGAACGTTATTGTTCCATATCCAGCAGCAACGGCACTTCGCTGCGCTGCGCCATGCGGTTGCGGTAGGCTTCCACGTTGTCCGGCAGGGCAACCCCGGCGACGATCGACAATGAGCGCAGCAGCGGGAACAGATGAATATCGTCCTCAGAAAGCTCGCCGTTCACGGCGTCGGCGGAGACGATCAGCGGTGACAGCGTTTGCAGGTCGGCCTCCAGTTCGGCGATCAGATCGGCGCTGTTGGCGAGATGCTCGGCGAAATCACCGATTGACGCCTGCTTTTTATCGATAAAGTAACGGCGGGCGCTGTCGGTGGCAAATTCTTCGAAATCGGCATGCGCAATACGCGGCAACAGCAATTTTGCCGCATAACTGTCGACCCGGCGCAACCACTCGGCGATGGCAGGGTTGGTGCGGCCGGTCAGCACCGGTTTGCCGTCCAAGCCATCGACATAGCGCACGATATCCAGGCTTTCCGGCATCGCTTCGCCGTCGTCTTTGATCAGGATCGGCACCATTTTTTTGCCAATCAGATTGAACGGGGTCGTCTCATCGTCGTTGAGCAACGTGACCAGGCGAATCGGCAGATGTTTCAGGCCGAAAATCATGCGGGCTTTAACGCAGAATGGGCAATGATCGTAAATGAACAGTTTCATGCTTGCTCCGGGTTGTCAGGTTTTAACAGCAATAGTTACCACAGCTTATCGAGGCTGTCTTGAAACGCGTGTGTTGGATGGTGCGTTATTGCGATATTGCCCGCGCAACAGGCGCGGGCGAGGGGTGCTATTTCTTGACCGGTACCGAGTTGAGCACATCGATCAGGTGAATGCGGGCTTGTTCCAAATCGATCTGATCGCGTTCGTTGGCGGCGGTGACGACCTGCAGCTGTTTGATAATATCGTTTTTCAGGCCGGCGTCGCTGGCGAGGATATGCGCCAGCGCCTTTTCCACCAGGGTGGAGCGCGCATAAATCATGCGCAAGTTCAGTATCATATGTTCGAGTAGTTGCGGTAATTTGGCTTCTTCGCTCATGCCGACGGGCTCCTGTGGGTGTTTTTACTAACAGGATAGCAGCTGTTGCCGATTCGGCCGGATTTCTATGGCGTTAGCCGCCGCGCAGTATCACCGACGCGTTGCGCCGCGGGCTGAATTGCCAGTACAGCGCCAGCAGCGTGGCGAAGCCGACGGCGCCGAGCAGCAGCCAGGGCAGCTCCGGCATGTTCATCATCCGCCCGGTATCGTACATCCAACCGCCGCCGGTATATCCCAACGCACCGCCCAACGCCAGCCCGAGGCGGCTGAAGCCCATGTAGCTGCCGCGCGCCCGCGGATCGGCCAGTGACGCGCTGAGCGTTTCGCGCGCCGGCTCGGCGATGATCGAACCCAGATAGAAACAGCAGATCAGCGTGAACACGCCTTGCAGGCTGCTGGCAAGGCCGATCGGCAGCAGGCTGAGCGTCATCAGCAGCAGGCCCGCCATCAGGCGTTGTTCAAGCCGAAAATGTTTTTCACCCCAACGCGCCAGCGGATAGAGCAGCGACAGCGACAGCGCCGCTTCGATCGCGTACATCCATTTCACCGCCGCCGGTGAGCCGGCAATTTCATTGACCACGATCGGCAGCATCAGCATCACCTGTACCGCCAGCATATAGTAGCCGGTCAGCGTCAGGACATAGGTGAGGAAGCGGCGATCGCGCACGACCCGCAACATGCCTTCTTTCATCGGCACGCGCACGGTGGAGATGCGATAAGCCGGCAGTAACCAGGCGTTCCAGCCGGCGGCCAGCACGAAGATCGCCGCCCCGACCCAGCAGACAAAGTGGAAATCGTATTGCAGCAGCCAACTGCCGATCAGCGCGCCGACTACCGCGCCGGCGCTGTCCTGTATCATCAACAGCGAGAAAAAGCGGCCGCGTTCGTGCGGACGGGTCAGTTTGATCACCAAAGCGGTGCGCGGCGGATCGAACAGCGTGCCGCCGAGGGCCGACAGCGCGCAGGAGAACCACAGGATCCACGGCGCATCGGCCATCGCCATGGTGGCGAAACCGGCGGCGCGCAGCAGCATGCCGGTGACGATCATCGGCTTGGCGCCAAAGCGATCGGCGACCGCGCCGCCAAAGATGCCGAGCCCTTGTTGCAGCAACTGACGCAAACCCAGCGCGATGCCGACGATCAGCGCCGCCCATCCCAGCTGATCGACGAAGCGGATCGAAATAAGCGGGAACACGACAAAGAAGCCTAAAACCACCAGCAGGTTGTCGAGCAACAGAAAATATTTACCCAAGCTGCGCGCTTGCGACACCAGAGACATGCATCACCATGAGCAATTAAGAGAGAGGGGGAAGGCAACCCCACCATTCTCTACCCAATTGGCGGACGGCGACAGGGGCGGAGTAGATAATATTTTTTTATCGTCAAGGTGTTACCTGAACTGCAAAATTGGCGGAAAAACGCCGTAAAACGCGTATTCGGCGATTTACTGAGCGGCCGGTATTTTACCTCGGGGGCGGCCTACGGTTATATTGAATGCAAGGGAGCGCGGTTCTGAGGCGCTATTGGCAACATAAAGTCATGGCCTCAGATTGGCGTCGGATAATTATCCACGAGGCTTCCTAATAAATACTTCTTATCGAACCGTTTTGACCGCGGGGGAAATGATGTTCGGCTACCGCTCTGCATCGCCAAAAGTACGTCTTACTACCGACCGGATGGTGGTCCGTTTAGTGCATGAACGGGACGCCTATCGTCTGGCGGACTATTATGCCGAGAACCGGACCTTTCTCAAACCCTGGGAGCCGGTGCGCGATGAAAGCCATTGTTATCCGTCCGGCTGGCAGGCGCGCCTGGGGATGATCGCTGAAATGCAAAAGCAGGGCAGCGCCTACTATTTTATCCTGCTCGATCCGGAAGAGCAGGAAGTCCGCGGCGTGGCGAACTTCAGCAACGTGTTGCGCGGTTCGTTTCACGCCTGCTTCCTCGGTTATTCGCTGGGGGAGAAATGGCAGGGGCAGGGGTTGATGTTCGAAGCCTTGCAGTCCGCCATCCGCTATATGCTGCGCCAACAGCGCATGCACCGCATCATGGCCAACTATATGCCGCATAACCAGCGCAGCGGCGCATTGCTGACGCGTCTGGGATTCGAACGCGAAGGTTACGCCAAAGATTACCTGCTGATCGACGGCAAGTGGCAAGACCACGTTTTGACGGCATACACCAATAAAGAGTGGCTACCCCCACGTTGAGGCCAAACGATGAAATATGAATTGAACGCCAAAGAGGCCCGGGTCATCGGCTGCCTGTTGGAAAAACAGGTGACGACGCCGGACCAATACCCGCTTTCGCTTAACGCCATTACCCTGGCCTGTAACCAAAAGACCAACCGCGAGCCGGTGATGGATCTGAGCGAAAGCGAGGTGCAGCAACTCCTCGATCTCTTGCTGCGCAAACATTTCCTGCGCACCCTCAGCGGGTTCGGCAATCGGGTCGTGAAATACGAGCAGCGGTTTTGCAATTCCGAGTTTGGCCAGCTGAAGCTCTCTCCCGCCGAACTGGCGGTGATCGCCACCTTACTGCTGCGCGGCGCGCAAACGCCGGGCGAGCTGCGCACGCGCACCAACCGAATGCACGAGTTCAGCGATGTCAGCGAGGTCGAACAGGTGCTGCAGCAGTTGACCACGCGCGAAGACGGCCCGTTCGTGGTGCGCCTGGCGCGCGAGCCGGGCAAGCGCGAAAGCCGCTTCATGCATCTGTTCAGCGGGCCAATCGATGAGGCGCCGCCGGCGCTCGAGTCGGAGATCGACGGTGAATTGAGCGCCAGGGTCAGCGCGTTGGAAAACGACGTGGCGGAGCTGAAACGGCAGGTGCAGCAACTGTTGGCGAGGGAAACACATGACTAAATTGCGCGTGGGCGTGGTGGGGCTGGGCAGCATCGCGCAGAAGGCCTACCTGCCGATCCTCAGTCAGGCGGCGGACTGGACGCTGGTGGGCGGCTTCTCGCCTAATCAACAGAAAGCGCAGCCGCTGTGCGACAGCTACCGCATGGCCTGTTTCCCTCGGCTGGACAGCTTGGCCGAACAGTGCGATGCGGTCTTTGTCCACAGCAGCACCGCCAGCCATTTTTCGGTCATTGGCGAGCTGCTTAACCGTGGCGTACATGTTTACGTCGATAAGCCGCTGGCGGAAACGCTGGAGCAGGGCGAGCAGTTGCTTGAGCTGGCCGAGCGGCGGGGCAAAACGCTGATGGTGGGGTTCAACCGCCGTTTCGCGCCGCTTTACCGCCAACTCAAGCAGCAAATGAATCAGCCCGCCTCCATTCGCATGGATAAACATCGGGCGGACAGCGTCGGCCCTCACGATCTGCGTTTTACCCTGTTGGATGATTACCTGCACGTGGTGGACACGGCGCTGTGGCTGGCGGGCGGAGGCGAGCAACTGCTGAGCGGCAGCGTGCGCGCCAACGCTGCAGGCGAAATGCTGTACGCCGAGCACCACTTCGCCTGTGGCGATACGCTGGTGACGACCAGCATGCATCGCCGCGGCGGCAGCCAGCGCGAAAGCGTGCAGGCGGTGACCGACGGCGCGCGGTATCAGTTGTCCGATATGCGCCACTGGCTGCGCGAAGATGCGCAGGGCGAGTTGGAACAGCCGGTGCCGGGTTGGCAAAGCACGCTGGTGCAACGCGGTTTCGACGGGGCTGTGCGGCATTTCCTCTGCGCCGTCGCCAATCAGAGCGCGCCGGAAACCGGCGGCGAGCAGGCGCTGGTTGCGCAGCGGGTGGTCGAGCGTTTGTTACGCGATAACTCTATGTAACATATGGCGGTAGCTATTCTTTTCCGGATGCGTAAACTGAGCCGATTGTTTCACTGACGCCTGCTGTTGCAGGCGTTGATATTTACGGTACCTATCAGACAACCACATGAACCTACTCAAATCCTTGGCTGCCGTCAGCTCGATGACGATGTTTTCGCGGGTGTTGGGCTTTGCCCGCGATGCGATCGTCGCGCGCGTGTTCGGGGCCGGCATGGCAACGGACGCCTTCTTCGTGGCGTTCAAACTTCCTAACCTGCTGCGTCGTATCTTTGCCGAAGGCGCATTTTCGCAGGCTTTCGTGCCGATCCTGGCGGAATATAAGAGCCAGCAGGGCGAGGAAGCGACGCGCACCTTTATCGCCTATGTCTCCGGGCTGTTGACGTTGGTGCTGGCGGTGGTGACGGTGCTGGGGATGCTGGCCGCGCCCTGGGTGATCTATATCACTGCGCCGGGCTTTACCGATACGCCCGACAAGTTTGCGCTGACGTCGGCGCTGCTGCGCATTACCTTCCCCTATATTCTATTGATTTCGCTGGCCTCGCTGGTGGGGGCGATCCTCAATACCTGGAACCGTTTCTCGATCCCGGCCTTTGCGCCAACGCTGCTTAACGTCAGCATGATCGGCTTCGCGCTGTTCGCCGCGCCGTATTTCCACCCGCCGGTGCTGGCGCTGGCGTGGGCGGTGGTGGTCGGCGGCGTGCTGCAACTGGGCTATCAGCTGCCGCACCTGCGCAAGATCGGCATGCTGGTGCTGCCGCGCATCAAATTGGGCGACGCCGGGGTCTGGCGGGTGATGCGCCAGATGGGGCCGGCGATCCTTGGGGTGTCGGTCAGCCAAATCTCGCTGATCATCAACACGATCTTCGCATCGTTCCTGGTGTCCGGCTCGGTGTCCTGGATGTACTATGCCGACCGCCTGATGGAGTTTCCTTCCGGCGTGCTGGGCGTGGCATTGGGCACCATCCTGCTGCCGTCGCTGGCCAAAAGCTTCTCGAGCGGCAACCACGACGAGTACTCGCGCCTGATGGATTGGGGGCTGCGCCTGTGCTTTCTGCTGGCGCTGCCGAGCGCCATCGCGCTGGGTATTTTGGCCAAACCGTTGACCGTCTCGCTGTTCCAGTACGGCAAGTTCAGCGCCTTTGACGCGGCGATGACGCAACGCGCGCTGGTGGCTTACTCGGTGGGGCTGATGGGGCTGATCGTGGTTAAGGTGCTGGCGCCGGGCTTTTATTCGCGTCAGGACATCAAAACGCCCGTCAAGATCGCCATCATTACGCTGATCATGACGCAGGTGATGAACCTGGCGTTTATCGGTCCGCTGAAGCATGCCGGCCTGGCGCTGTCGATCGGTTTGGCGGCCTGCCTGAACGCCGCGCTGCTGTATTGGCAGCTGCGCAAGCAGAAAATCTTCCAGCCACAGCCGGGTTGGGCGCTGTTCCTCGCCAAGCTGGTGATTGCCGTACTGGTGATGTCGGCCGTGCTGATTGGCTTGATGTGGCTGATGCCGGCCTGGGATCAGGGCAACATGCTGGAGCGTTTGCTGCGCTTGGCGGCGGTGGTGGTGGCCGGTGTGGTAGCCTACTTCGGCGTGCTGGCCGGGTTGGGTTTCCGCCCGCGTGATTTCGCGCGCCGGGTCGTCTGAGCCGAGTGAAAGCGTAAAAAAAAAAGGTCGCCACGGCGACCTTTTTGCTTTTCCGCGCGGCGCGGTTTACATGCGCTCGACGGTTTCGATGCCCAGCGTATCCAGGCCGGTTTTCAGCGTTTTGGCGGTCAGCAGCGCCAGCTTCAGGCGGCTCTGACGGGCTTCTTCGCTGTCGGCGTTGAGGATCTGGCAGTGCTCGTAGAAGCCGGAGAACAAGCCGGCCAGATCGTACAGGTAGCTGCACATGACGTGCGGCGTGCCTTCACGCGCGACGGCGGTGAGCACCTCTTCGAACTGCAGCAGGCGAGTGGCCAGCGCAATTTCACGCTCTTCGGTCAGGATCAGCGGCAGCGTCAGGCTGCTTTCGTCGATCCCGGCGCGTTTGAATACCGATGCCACACGGGTATAGGCGTATTGCATGTAAGGCGCGGTATTGCCTTCGAAGGCCAGCATGTTATCCCAGTCGAAAACATAGTCGGTGGTGCGGCTTTTCGACAGATCGGCGTATTTCACCGCGCCGATACCGACCACGCGAGCGATGGTCTTCATTTCGTCTTCCGGCATGTCCGGGTTTTTGCCGGCGATCAGCTGTTCGGCGCGTTCGATGGCTTCATCCAGCAGGTCGGAGAGCTTCACGGTGCCGCCTGAGCGGGTTTTGAACGGCTTGCCGTCTTTGCCCAGCATCATGCCGAACATGTGATGTTCCAGCGAGACGGACTCCGGCACATAACCGGCTTTGCGCACGATGGTCCAGGCCTGCATCAGGTGCTGATGCTGGCGGGAATCGATGTAATACAGCACGCGATTGGCGCCCAGGGTCTCGTAGCGATACTTGGCGCAGGCGATATCGGTGGTGGTATAGAGGTAGCCGCCATCCTTTTTCTGGATGATGACGCCCATCGGGTCGCCGTCCTTGTTCTGGTATTCGTCGAGGAACACCACGGTGGCGCCTTCGCTTTCCACCGCCAGCCCTTTGGCTTTCAGATCGGCGACGATGCCCGGCAGCATCGCGTTATACAGGCTTTCGCCCATCACGTCGTCTTCGGTCAGCGTGACGTTCAGGCGGTTATAGGTCAGCTGGTTTTGCGCCATGGTGATGTCGACCAGCTTGCGCCACATTTTCAGGCAGTATTGATCGCCGCCCTGCAGCTTCACGACGTAAGCGCGTGCGCGCTCGGCGAACTCGGCGTCTTCATCGTAATGCTTCTTGGCTTCACGGTAGAACTGCTCGAGATCGGACAAGCCCATATCGCTGGCGTTTTCATTCTGCATTTTTTCCAGGTAGGCAATCAGCATGCCGAACTGGGTACCCCAGTCGCCGACGTGGTTGGCGCGGATCACTTTATGGCCCAGAAACTCCTGAGTACGCGCTGCGGCGTCGCCGATGATGGTGGAACGCAGGTGGCCGACGTGCATTTCTTTCGCCACGTTCGGCGCGGAATAGTCGATAACGATGGTTTGCGGTTCAACCGGCGCAATGCCCAATTTCGGTGCGTTCAGCACCTGGTCGGCCTGGCGGGCGACCCAGTCGCTGTTCAGGAAGATATTGATAAAGCCGGGGCCGGCGATTTCCACTTTACTGGCGACGTCGCCGAGATCCAGCAGTTGCACCACTTTTTCCGCCAGCTGACGGGGCGGCATGCCCAGCTTTTTGGCGACTGACATCACGCCGTTGGCCTGGTAATCACCAAACTGCGCCTTGGCGGATGGGCGGACCTGCGCTTCGCAATCGGCTGGCGCGCCAGCGGCGATCAGCGCCTGGCTGACTTTATCTGAAAGAAGAACCTGAATATTCACCGGGTTACCTTAATGACGAACGAGGGGCCGAAACCAGCCCCCGAGGGATTCAACGGTGGTGGCCAACGGCGCGCGGGCGGCGGCGACCTCCACAAAACAGCCTGCAATTGTAACCGATCTGAGGGAGCCCGTCAGCAGTTGGCGCGACCGCAGCGATGAAACAGTTGCGGAGGCGCGCGTTATTGCCGTGGGGATAAAAGATGGACAACCGAGAGAAGATATACGGTGGAAAAAATGAGGGGCTAGCGTTTTTTATTGCGGCGACCGGAATCCAGCGTATTGGTGCTGCGAGATTTAAAATGACGGTAGATGGCGTATACGGCGATAATTATCAACACCAAGGATATCGTCAGCAATAACATAATGATCATCTCTAATTTAAATTTCCCCCAAAGTAGCCGAGTTGAGTGGGTGAATCAATTGCCCGGCATTAAATTAAGATAATCCTTAGTTTTCCATCATTTTTTGCGCGGCATTCTCTTTGTTTACAATTGGTTAAACTTCATGTTTTGTGTGACTTATATAAGTGGGTGAGGTTTGATTAAGCGAAAAAAATCAATCGATTTAGCCCGCAGGTGGCGGAGGGTTTTGTGCAAAATAACTTAAATCTTACTGTCATAAGGAAATGATATAATGGCCTGCGAAAAATCCTATTTTTTATTTAATTGCCGAATTAATAAGCTGCCATCTCAATAAGCGCTGGGTTTTTCGTCCCCCATCCAGAACCGAAAATTATGCTGTACTGCCGCTGAAAAATCTCGCCACTCTGGCGAGCGCCGTCGCCACCGTGTAAATTACGGCCTTTAACTTTGCGCTCGTTGTTTTGAGGTTTCTATGACCAATCCCTTGCAGGCCATTGCCGAGCTTGACGATCTGAGGCTCGACCTGCCGCGTTTCGAGCAGGCGTTGCAACAATTCGCCGCCAGATTGCAGCTTGACCTGTCCTCGTTTACCGCCGATCACATTTCCTTGCGCTGTCACCAGAACGCTACCGCCGAACGCTGGCGCCAGGGATTGATGCAGTGCGGGACACTGTTGTCCGAATCGATGATCAACGGGCGGCCTATCTGTCTGTTTGATTTACAGCAGCCGCTGGCCATGGGGCCGTGGCGGATAGATTGCGTCGAGCTGCCGTATCCCGGGGAGAAACGGTATCCGCATGAAGGGTGGGAACATGTCGAGCTAGTGCTGAGCGGCGATCCGCAGACGTTGCACGCCCGCGCGCTGAGCCATCTCGCTGATGAAGCGTTGCTGGCGCCGGGGATCAAACTGAAGCAAAGCTCGCCAAAAGGCGAGGGCGAGCGGTTGCCGAACCCGACGCTGGCCATCACCGATGGAACGGTCACGATCAAGTTTCATCCTTACTCCATTCGGGACATTGTCGCCAGCGAGCAAGGCTAGTCGAACAGCGTGGCGCAGGCCCGCGCCATGCGATCGAGCGCTTCATCGAGCAGAGCCCGCCGGCAACCGAAGTTCAGTCGTACAAAGCGCCGATCGCCGAAATCCAAACCGGCGCTTAATCCAACGCCCGCGCGCTCGAAGAACTGATGCGGATTGTCCACCGGCAACGCACCGCAGTCGATCCAGGCCAAATAGGTGGCTTCAATCGGCAACAACTTCAATCCCGGCATGGCGTTGATGCGCTCTGTCACCCGATCGCGATTGGCGCGCAGATAAATCAACTGCTCGTCCAGCCAGGGTTGCCCGTATTGATAGGCCGCTTGGGCGGCGACCAGCGCCAGCAGATTGACCTCCGGCACGATGCCGCTGCGCGCGCGTTTCAGCTTTTGTCGCAGCGCCTCATTAGGGACGATCGCTATCGAGGCGCCCAGCCCGGCGAGATTAAACGCCTTTGACGGCGACATCAGCGTCACGCTGCGTTGGGCCGCGTCTTCGTTCAGGGTGGCGAAAGGAATATGCCGTGCGCCGGGTTCAAGCAGCAATTCGCAGTGGATTTCATCCGAACAGACGATTAAATCGTGCTCGCGGGCGAACTGATGGTGCCGCGACAGCTCTTCTCGACGATAAACGGTGCCACCGGGATTTTGCGGGTTGCACAGCAGCAGGAGCTTCTCATTGCCGCTGAGCTGCCCATGCAGCGCGGAAAAATCCAGCACCCAACGTTGGCCTGCTGCCGCCAGCGGTACCGAGAGGTGCTTGCGCCCGGCGAATTTGGCCGCTTTGCGAAATGGCGGATAAATGGGGCTGGGCGCGAGCGTGCTCTGATGTTCTTCGGTGAAGGCGCGCACGCACAGGTTCAAGCCGCACACCAGGCCGGGCAGGAAAAGGATCCATTCAGGCTTGATGTGCCAGCGGTAGCGCTCTACCATGCGGCGGGTAAAAACCTCAAGAAGACCGGGGGATGGGTGCGTGTAGCCGAACACGCCGTGCGCCACGCGCCGCTGCAAGGCGTCGATGACCGCCGGCGGGGAGGCGAAGTCGCTGTCGGCGACCCACAGCGGAATGATGTCGCGGTCGCGATATTTATCCCACTTAACGCTGTCACTGTGACTGCGGTCTACCCATTGATCAAAATTGAATGCCATAGTTACAACCCTGAGCCGGTTTATGCCTAAGCATGAGCCTACGTGAGAAATGAAGAAATGAACAATTGCCGCCGTATGTTGGCCGTTATCTGGGGGTGACAATGATAAAACTGGAAGTTTGTTGCTTTAGCGTCGACTGCGCGCTAACGGCCGAACGGGCGGGCGCCGATCGTATCGAGTTATGCGCCAGCCAGAGCGAGGGCGGATTGACGCCGAGTTATGGCACGCTGCGTTTGGCGCGGGAACGGGTTTCGATTCCGGTTCATCCGATCGTACGCCCTCGCGGTGGCGATTTCTGTTATGGCGCGGTGGATTTCGAGGTGATCAAGCAGGATATCCGCCAGATCCGTGAGTTGGGATTCCCCGGCGTGGTCGTCGGCATGCTGGACGAAGAAGGGCATATCGATCTGCCGCGCATGCGCGAGGTAATGGCGTTGTGCGAGGGGATGGCCGTCACGTTCCATCGCGCATTCGACATGTGCCAAAACCCGATGGTGGCGCTGGAGCAACTGACCGACCTGGGCGTGGCGCGCATTCTGACTTCCGGTCAACAGCAGAGCGCCGAACTGGGCCTGCCGCTGTTGCGTGATTTGCGTCAGGCCAGCCAGGGCCCGGTGATCATGGCGGGCGCCGGCGTGCGTCTGAGCAATTTGCACAAGTTTGTCGATATCGGCCTGCATGAATTGCACAGCTCTTCCGGCCATCTGGTGCCATCGACCATGCGTTATCGCAAGGCGGGGGTCACCATGTGTTCCGATAACGAGTTTGACGAATTTAGCCATTATTGCGTGGATGGCGAAATGGTGGAGGCGATGAAAAACGCGCTGGCCTTGGTTGACCCCTTGGCGCAAAGCGCATAAACACGCAGCTAACCGCGTTTGATAACCGGTTTCCGGGCCGTAAGACCCCTTTGCGTGTCACTGAGCCTTCGGCGATCACGCAAGTACCAGGCCCCGGCGTTTTGCCGGGGCTTTTTTTATGCCGCGAGAGACTATTGCAACGTGTCAGGCGAGAAGTCAAAGATTTCACCCGGGCTAATGCCGCAGGCTAAAATGCGCACTGTATTATTGCCGTTACCGGGATTGATCAGGATATCGTGGATGGTGCGGTTATTATTCATGACAAACCGCGCATAATAGAGGTTCCCGATGCGCATCCAGGGGATGGCATTATTGCTCTCGATCGTGTCAGTGTAGTCATCGTTGAATGAACGGGCCCAGATACCGGTCGAGGCTTGTGCGGTAGATTGTTCACCGATATAGGATGCGATGGCCCAGAATGTCCTTAATCCCATGCTCCGATGGATGCGCTGGCCCAAACCTTTATAAGCCGGGTTGTCGCCATTGGCCGTCAGGGTATTGCTATCCGCCGTCAGATTCCCATCAATAAACCAGCCTACAGGCTGTTTGTCAGCACCGATGGCGATCATATTGCTGTTCGTCAAACAATTTAGCGGAGCCGCATGTAGCTGATAGCTGCGTTGCGCAATGCTCAGTGTGCCTCTAAGAATGTTGTAACCCGCTTCATTGTTCAGACTGCCGTTCGTCCACATTGGCATGACGGTGTTGCTGAATGAAAGTTGATACCCGCCGTTCGCTTCGAAGCGAATGGCCTGAGGGGAGAGTGAACCCTTCGGTCCATTAGCGGTAGCGAAGTTAACATTGCTGATTTGCACTGGGGTGATATTTGATTGGCCAGTAGACTTTCTTAATACCAGGAACCCTCCAACGATATCACCATAGTCATTAATATAAGAACCGTTGGCGATTTGAATATTGGCGGAGGAATCCGAGTCGATATCAATTCCGGTACCATTTCTGTCTGCCATGAAATTGCTCAGGCTAAGGCCGCCTAAATAGGAGGTTCCTTGTGTTGTAGTTTTGATAAAGATCTTTTTGCCATAAGAGAACACATTCACCATAAACGTATTGTCGTGGCGATCGAGATTGAAAGCACAAGAACCGGCTACGGCGATAGAGGCAGTCACCGCGTTTTCTGTCGGGCGCACGACGTTGGCATTGACGTGAACATTGGTAAATCTGTTGATGTCCCTGCTTTCATAAACCCTGTAGTCGCAGCGTACTGCCCAACCGTAGATATTCTCAAAGCTGTTGGCTTCTCCACGAGCTTCAACAAAATCATAGGCGCCTACATAACGGCAGTTGGCGACTGACAGAGCGCCGGTTGCGGTAATGGTGGCTCCGTATGGAACAAACGCCTCCGACTGGGTGGCAGTATATTTCTGATCTGGATAGAGGAACGACCAACCATCAAAGACAACGTTCTTATCGCAGGCGAAACAAACCGTACCTGCCGGCTTTTTGATGATGAAAGCACTATCGTCAGCAAGGCCTGCCCGATTAGGGCCATTGTTTGTAAGACTTGCAGGGCCTTGAGCAATACCGCGGCGGGATCCTCTGACTGTGACGCCATTTGCGACGTTGATAGGTTGAGTGCTGGTCAGCAGATATTGAGCATTTTCCGAAGCATAGACCACTTTATTTTTTAAACTTGCGACATAGTCTAATGTGGCGCTGATTGCTGCGTCAGAGGCGAACGTGCCACTGGGATCGGCGCCGAAGTGATCGAAGGTAAGCTTAGTGTCCAGTCGTTTCCAGCGGGCTCCGTCTGCAGTAACCACTACGGTACCGTTATTGTCCGTACTGGTTGTATCCGTTTTCGCATAATAGAATTCGCCGCCGCCGGCGAAACGTCCGGCGGAGTGAGAAACTAAAAAGACAATCTGATCGTCTGTCGCGGGTGTCAGATTACGCAATTCACTGATGTTATTCACACTAATCATATTGCCCATGATATCTCTCCTGTTGATTGGCAACATGATTCTCAATCAGGGTGGACGTTTTAAAAAGCCGATGAGGTTTGTTGGGCGCTGATACAGTATGAAGGTCAGGCTGCGGTGTTCGGAGCATGGATTAGCTTGTTACTTTGTAAAGACACCGCGCCCGTTCCTGCGCTGTTTATCGGTCGGTCAGGCGCCATCTCTTCTCTTGCGCTCGTCATGCCCTGCTGATAAGTTTATGAGTTAAAATCCTTTAAATATCATAATATTAAATGATTTTTTTGGTATGTATTGGCGTGGTGAATGATTTGCGCTCTGCCGTTCATCACCGCGTCTGCATTTCTATACCTATTCACCGCCGGTTTTTATGGCCGGAACATCACAGCACCAATGAGGAGAGCCGTCGGCGCAGCCACAGAGCACGTCGACGGCGGACTTTACAAGGAGATAACGATAATGACCCGAACGGCACACTGTTTGACCGCTGCGCTTTTGCTGACCTTGGCCCTGACCGGCTGCCAGACCACCAAGCGGCCTGTTTCTACCTTAAGTAAGCCCCCCAGCGCAGAAGAAATTGCGGAGCAAGACAAACGGCAACGTGAGGCCGAACGCATGCAGCAGTGCCAGCGCGAGCTGGATGCCATGCGCGGCATGGATAACGAAAAATACCAAAAATTCAAACGCGAATTCGATGCTTTGATGGGCGGCGCCGCGCAGTATGCCGGGGTGCGTCAGCGGGTCAACACGGGGACGCAGGAAACCGTTGACGCCCTGTATCGTTATCGCACCAGCCGTCTGTGCGCAGACATCAGTTCTGCCATGATGACCGGTCTGGCTGAGCGTGGAGAGCGCACCCAATGACCCCGCGTGCGAGAAAGGCGTTACTGAGCCTGATGATACCGTTGGCGTTTGCGCCGGCGGTGGCCGCTGCGGATGACGATGTGCCGGCGTTATTGCAGTTTGCCGAGCGCTACCAGCGGCAGGATGCACCGGCCGCGGAGGCTGATGCCGCCGTCACGCAACCCCAGGCCCCCCAGAAGTCGGCATCCCGCCAGGTTCAAACGCGTGAGGCGACGGCGAAGAAGCAGCAGCTGGCGCAGTGGCAAAAGGCGCTGCGCGAGAAAGATGCCCGACTGGAGCAACAGCAGGCTTCCATTCAATCACTGCAGCAGGAGCTGACCGCGTTGCGCGTCGCGTCTTCCCTGGCGGCTGCCGATAAACCGGCTCCGGCGCCCGATCTGAGCGCGTTGAGCGACTTTGCCAGCGGCGTGCGACAGGCGCTGAACCTGACGCCGCAGGAGCGTAAGGCTCAGGCGCAAATCGCCGAGGCGCAAGCGGCGTTAGCGCGGCAAAAGCAGCAAACCGAGGAGCGGGATCGACGCATCGCATCGCTGGAGCAACGGTTGGCGGCGTTGCCAAAACAGTCTGATAACGCGCAGCAACAGGTTTGGCAGGAGAAACTGGCGGCGGCGCAAGCTGCCAACGATAAAGCGCGCCAGCGTTATGAACAGGACCGAAAAGCGGCCGCCGCTGAACTGGAACAGCAGAAGGCCGAAGCCGCCAAGGCGCTAGGGGCACTGCAACAGCAGCTGACGCAGTTGCAAAAAGAGCAGGAAAGCCAACGCCAGCAGGGTGGGCAGCAAGAGAAAAACCTGAAGGCGGCGCTGGAGCAACAAAAGGCCGAGGCCGCCAAAGCGGCGGGCGAACTTCAACAGCAGTTGGCAGCGCTGCAAAAAGAGCGTGATGACCAACGCCAGCAGGCCGAGCAGCAAGAGAAAAAACTGAAGATGGCGCTGGAGCAGCAAAAGGCCGAGGCCGCCAAAGCGGCGGGTGAACTTCAGCAGCAGCTGGCGCAGCTGCAGGAAAAAAACAAGACGCAAACCGAGCAGGCTAAGGCGCTGGAACAGCGTCTGGCGGCGCTGACGGCGGAAAGCGCGCAGGCTGCGCAGCAACGGGATAAAGCGGCGCAACAGGCGGATAAAACGGCGACGGAGCTGGCGGCCGCGCATCAGGCGCAGCAAGCCTTGCGTGAGGAACTGGACGGGCTGAGATCGCGGGCCAAATGGCTGCCGGATAGGCAAGCGCTGAAGAAAAAGCCGGAGCAACAGAGCTATGCCGCCGGTGTTGCTTTGGGGCGCGATATTCAAACGATGCTGGCGGAACGTAAAAATTGGGGTATCACGCCCGACAAAACCGCGCTGCTGGCGGGCGTGATCGATACCTTCAACGGCCATTACCAGTTGAGCGATGCGCAGTTGACCAGCGCACTGGCGGAGTCGGAAAAAGCGGTGAACGACGCCAGAAACCAGGCTGCGAAGACGCAGACCAGCAAAGGTGAGGCGTTCGTCGCCGAGTTCCAAAAGAAGAAGGGCACGCAGAAGTCGCCTTCCGGTTTCTGGTATCGCATCGATTATGCGGGTGATGAGGCCATTACGGAAAACGCGCGGGTGGATATCGTGGTGAAAGAAAGTTTAACCGACGGTCGCGTGATTCAGGATATGGATCGCAGTGGGAAGGTGATGTCCCAGCCGCTCTCCGCCTATCCGCCGTTGTTCCGCGAGGCTATCGGCCATCTGAAAAATCACGGCTCGCTGACGATGGTGGTACCGCCGGCGTTGGCGTACGGTGAAACTGGCTATGCGCCGCAGATCCCGCCAAACGCGACGATGGTCTATGAGCTGCGGATTGTCGATGTCAGTAACGGGTGAAGGCGGGCCGGCGCAGGCCGGCCCGATTAGCGTGCGCTAGGGCTTTTTGGCGGTCAGCACGGCGCGCAGCGGCGCCGGATAGCCTTCGACCGTTTTACTGCGATCGTTCGGATCGAGGAATTCGGCCAACGATTCGCTGGTCATCCAGTCAGTGCGTCGCTGCTCTTCGAGGCTGGTGACGCACATATCGGCGATCTTCACGTCGACAAAGCCGCACTTCTCCAGCCAGCATTTCAGCGCTTCGGCGGAAGGAATGAAATACACGTTGCGCATCTGCGCATAACGATCGCCCGGCACCAGCACCTGGTGACGGTCGCCTTCCACCACCAGCGTTTCCAGCACCAGCTCACCTTCAGCCACCAGCTGATTTTTCAACTGATAGAGATGATCGAGCGGCGAGCGGCGATGATACAGCACCCCCATCGAGAACACGGTGTCGAACGCCGCCAGATCCGGCAACTGCTCGATGCCGAGCGGCAGCAGATGGGCGCGCTGATCGCCGCCCAACAGTTTGCGCACGGCTTCAAACTGGCACAGGAACAGCTGCATCGGATCGATACCCACGGCGAAGTGTGCGCCAGCGCCAATCATGCGCCACAGGTGATAGCCGCTGCCACAGCCGACGTCGAGAATGGTGCGGCCGGCCAGCGGAGAAATGTGCGGCAGTACGCGATCCCATTTCCAGTCGGAATGCCATTCGGTATCGATATCGATGCCATACAGCGAGAAGGGCCCTTTGCGCCACGGCATCAGGGTGCGCAGCATTTTCTCGATGCCTTCAAGCTGGCCCGGCGACAGCCCCGGCTCCATCTCGGCGCGCACGCCGTGCAGCAGATCGAGACGGGTGGGAGTCAGCGTCGGCAAATGCTCTACCGAGTTGAACCACTGCTTGAATTTGCCGTGCAGCGATTCGCGCTGCCAGGCGCTCAGCTGAGCGGGCAGCGTATCCAGCCAGTGGCTGAGGGGGCTCTTGGCAATGCGCTGATAGAAGTCACCAAACTCGATCATTGCGCATCCCCCGCTTTCAGAGCGATCAATGAACCGAAGTTGAAGCACTGGAACCACACTTCGGCATGCTCGAATCCGGCCTGTTGCAGACGCGCCTTGTGCGCTTCCACCGAGTCGGTCAGCATCACGTTTTCCAGCATGCTGCGTTTTTGGCTGATCTCCAGCTCGCTGTACCCGTTGGCGCGCTTGAAATCGTGGTGCATGTTGAACAGCAGCTCGCCGACTTCGACGTCTTCAAAGCTGAACTTTTCCGACAGCACCAGTGCGCCGCCCGGGCGCAGGCCACGATAAATTTTTTCCAGCAGGCGCAGGCGATCGGCAGGTTCGAGGAACTGCAGCGTAAAGTTCAGCACCACCATCGAGGCGTCTTCGATATCGATGTCGCGAATATCGGCTTCGATGACGTCGACCGGCGTGTCGGCGCGGAAGGCGTCGATATGGCGGCGGCAACGTTCCACCATCGCCGGCGAATTGTCGACGGCGACGATAGTGCAGCCGGGCACCCTGATATTCCGCCGCATCGACAGCGTCGCCGCGCCCAGCGAGCAGCCCAGGTCATACACCCGGCTGTCGGGTTGCACAAAACGTTCGGCCAGCATGCCGATCATCGAGATGATGTTGGAATAGCCGGGAACGGAGCGTTGGATCATGTCGGGAAACACTTCGGCGACGCGTTCGTCGAAGGTCCAGTCGCCCAGTTTGGCGATGGGGGCGGAGAAAA
>Ga0308162_1001028_pt1 | contig 24762 bp, 7 predicted proteins | sample PhySR2_FD_201370 | JGI IMG/M metagenome (GOLD analysis project Ga0308162, IMG submission 201370) | Phyllosphere microbial communities from UC Gill Tract Community Farm, Albany, California, United States - DLSLS.R2 | ecosystem: Host-associated > Plants > Phyllosphere > Unclassified | place: USA... | reverse complement strand
TAACAGTAAGCGTCGGCATGGTTCTAGCGATCAGATGCCACCGACAGAATATGAAAACCAGTATTATCAACGGCTCGGAAGTGTCTAGATTATCCGTGGCGATTCATAACATGGCTTGCGACAAGCTTCATTCTTACAGAGCATGAGCTAGAAAATCTTAATGCGAATCTGGCAGCAGTGCTCGACCCAAAAACGCTGGAGATCATCTTCGCTGCTAAAGAGCAAGGCCGTGCAACAGCCAATATGTTGATCAAGCCGCTGGTAGTCAGTGTGGTTAAGCAAAGGCCGATTCTAACCTATGGCCATGCGCAAATTAGCGAGATAGTTGATCAACTGGAGACTGCAGCGCCGATTTCTGCTGCTGCATGACCGAAATAATATAGGGACAAATTTTTAAGACAATATAGCGGCTGGGCCAGTGTGTAGTGGCTCCAGCCACTACACACTGGTCCCCTTCTTTGATAATCCGTTGATATACGAGGGTGATTATCGTATGTGTGGGAATCACCAAGAGTAGATCACTGCTGATCAAACCTTGCTGGATAAGGATCTTCTTTATCCTTTTCCTTACAAGGCTGTCGTAGCCATCGTTGCCAATCCTGAGTGTCCTCCTGGAGATCAATTGCACTATCGAAATCCTGGGGTTCACAACTGTCAAGCTTCTCTTCAACACTATGTTTATGGCGAATAAATGATGCCAACTGATCCTGGTCAAATGAACCTTCAAGGTAAGGATAATTTATTATCATCTCGGCTTCTCCTTGGACCTTGAGCATGGTATTGATACGGCCAAAGAGGCGGTCAACTCGCCCATTCCGCTGTTCATTATCACCAGGCGTCCAGGCAATGCCGTAATGGTGCACCTGATGACATTGAAGATGGAGGTTCACACCTTCCTGCAATACAGAAGTCGCTACCAAGACATTCGGGAAGAAGGGCGAGTTAAATCCGCGAATCAAGCGTTCACGGTTGTGGGATTGCCCGCTAGCGTACCAGCCAGGGCTGTTCAGGCTGGTAAACTCGCGCCAGCTGTACTGATTACTATCCAGCTTTTGGCCAACAATTTTCACGCATAGTGTTTCGAAAGTTTCGATGGCAGCCACAAAGTAACGCTGCATCAGCGATCTCTTCAGTTTGGGAGTCACCCACTCAACAAAATGTTCATAGCGCTGCTGAACTTCGTTCTTTTGAGGTTTACGCCTGAACTCAGTAAACCAGCAATAGAGCTCAATCATCACCGGGCTGGCAAATAGGTAACCAGTGCGCAGATAGTTGGCAAAGTTTTCAATGATTGCCATGCCGTTAGGCTGGTCGAGCCACTTTATCAGTTGCTCTTTTGCCGGTTGCGGGAGCTCATTGAACATCAGTCCCCAGGCGGTAGGTAATGCCTTGGTATATTCAATCCCCGCCGCTAATGGGGTTTGCGACCACCGGGCATCGCGCGCGGCATCACCATAGCTGTCACGCTGACGTTCACCAGACTCTTTTCGGTAATGATAACGATAGGTGCCAGTTGTGCCGTCCAGTGCGGGTTCCAGAAACAGAGAGAAAAGACTTTCCGGGCGGCGGAAACGCAAACTGACGTTGGCACAGTCAGTGCGACGCAGGCCGGTTTTCTTCGTTACAAACAACTCAGCTATTTTACTGGAAAGCTTCAGCTCATTATCTGCTTCGGGTTCATCTGCCGCGCTCTCTTCCTGCATATGCTCTTCCAGATCCGGCTCCCCGCTGGATTTTCCTGATAAAAGATCAACGAAGATTTCCCGCGACCAACCCGATTCTCGCCATTTTTCCCGTGCATCAGCGGGTAGATGCCAGACATCCATCAACCGCTTAGCCATCATTTCGTCATAACGGGCGTTGATGCGCTGGGTAATTTCGCGCACCGACGGAATGCGGCGCACAAAGACCAGATGCTTTCTGCTGTGTAGCGGCTGCAACTGCTCGAATGGATCGCTGGTAACGCAGGCATCCACCAGCGCATCGTATTTCGGGTGATCTGGAAAGCGGTGATAGATATCGTTAAACTGCCGGGTAAGCCTGTTGAGCAGAGAAGAATCCGGGGCTTGGTTGAAGTCGTTATGGATATGTTCTTCTTCATCGCCACCATTGTCCCGCTCACTGGCTGTGCTACCCGTTGATTCAAACCCTTCAAGATAGCCATAGAGCATACGTCTGCCGCCACCCGACTTTTTCTCTTTATCCAGCTGGACAACCAGTTGTTTCTGATAAAGAGCAAAGAACAGCTCTGCATCCAGCCGGTCAGTAAAGTTGGAAACGCTGGCGCGCTCATGACGATATTCATATTTGCTGTGACTGCCCTCCCTGCCCTGCATTTTGCGCAGGCGACGGATGGCAAAATCATTCATCAGAGCGCTGACATCATCCACTGCGTACCGCTTTGGCAAGTCACTGAAGTAGCTAAAAATGTCATAAATATTTCGTGGTGATGAGTGATTGGGGGTTCCCGTCAACAGTAGTACGTTGCTACCCAGCCGATCCTGCGCATCACCAAAGAAGGCCTGAGCGGCAGCAGCGCGCTGTGAGCCGCTTCGGTTACGAAAGTAGTGCGCCTCATCAATGATAATTAAGTCAAAGCCTCCTTTTCCCAGAGCTTGCTTAATCTGCTGACGATACGACGCGCCATAGGCTTCTGCAGCGTTCAGAGCATCTTCTTTTTCAGACTGGGGCACCAGGCCGCTTAATGAGTGGATGGTAGTGAGGTAGAAATGGTGTGCCTTTTTCTCCACAGCTGCCGCCAGATCTGCCAGCCTGCCTTGAATTTGCGGAGCATATTTTTCCTTCCCCTCTGCTGAGGTAAACGCATTATTCGCTGCCCGGTAGTGCTTCTGGGTGAAGGTGCCGAATTCCTTTTCCCAGTTGTCGCAGAGCGTCCTGTTAGGTGCCATCACCAGAATGCGCGCATCGGGTTTTGCCTCCCATAACAGCAGCATTATACCCATCGCCTGATAGGTCTTGCCCATGCCGACTTCATCGGCGAGAAGCGCCAGTCGTTGTTTACTCAGCAAATTCCACAATCCAGCCACACCCTCAGCCTGCTTCGCCGCCATGCTGGACGCACCGGATTGATACTGCCAGTGCATATCAGTCGCATCGAAATTCATCACGGCTGAAACCTCAACCGGGGTAATGATCTGTTTTAACTTATTCGCCATAACTACAGTCTTCCCTGATGGCAGCGAGATAACGCAGGCTAGCGGCATCGCTAGTTAGAGGTGGAATGGCAACCTGTAGAGACTCCCACAAGTGCGCTGCGACAAATATGGCTTCAGCCCCCCGTTTGCGTCGGATACTTTTAACACGCTTTATTGCCAGAGCTGCCAGACTATTAACTTCCTGCGCCAGGAACCAGTTAAATACCGGATGGGTTGGTTGCTTCACCCGCTCTCTGGCTATTTCTGCCAGTTCCTGCAGACAGCCAGGTTCGCTGAACAGACGACGATAAAGCAGGGTGCCATCTTCCACCTCTACCAGCCAGTTGCGACGTTGTTGGATGGCCTGAAACAGGCGGAAATAGCTGGTGACTTCTAACCTAACGATTTCTGCCTCTACCTCACTTTGCACTTCGTCTTGCGCCCCAACGCCCCGCAGCATAAGGCGATCGCTCAAACCGGGATCTGCAGAACTCAGATAACTGTTAAGCAGATCATCGAGCGATGTAAAGCTCAGCGCGCGCCGGTGTTCAGTACCAGTTTCGACGATCATACCCTGCCAGTCTGTTTTTCCTGCTCTACGCAGGGTATAAAAAGGGTTATCTAACACGGCATCGCTCTTCAATACTGCCAATTGCTGTGGTGACTTCAGAACTTTACCATTAGCTTTCCATACCAGTTCATTCGACCCATTGATACCCGGCAGTATCAAGTGGTAACCCGACTCTGGCTTGCCACTGAACCATTGCCCGACAATCTGATATTCGCAGCGGGTCCAGTCAAAAATAACGGTGAGATCGAAAGGAGGGAGTTCGCCCAGCTCCAGCACCTCTTCCTTCAACAGTGCTTCACTGGCGAAATCCTCCTCATTAACATCATCCCATTCTTTGCCGCAAATCGTGATGTTACGAGAGACCGGATGCACAATTCCCGCTTCTACATTCCAGTTTTTCTCCATGAGGCTGCTGCAACCGGGAGAAGTGAAATTCCAGGAACCCACTGCCAGTTGCGTGCTTTTGCTGCTTTTCGCCAGCCAGAGCTTGGCATGGGTCATCAACGCACGATCGTCTTTGGGAGCAGGCGAGTCGTGAAGGGTCAGCGCTTTACTTGTTATTAGCTCCTGAATACTTTCACTCCAGCGAGTGCGTATATAGCTTCCTTCGACCAAGTCAGGAACTAATTCTACGTGTAATTCTGGCCCTAACCTGCCAATAAAACCTGCCAGATCCGCAGCAAGATAAGGTGACCAGACGCTCAGCGTTTTCAACTCAACACCCTGTTTCAGGGTATCCAGCAGCGTGGCGCCAGCCAGACTGTGAATAAATGACCAGTCATGATCATCGCCAAGAAACTTACGGCGTATGGGGAAGAACGCTTCTTTATTCAAACTGTTGTCGATAGAGGTAAAAAACTGTTTTACCTGTTGGTACTGGGTATTACTGGCAACGCAACGAAAAACTACTGCTTCCTGATTTCGCCCCCATCCACTCAGCGTAAGGTTGGCACTGCCCGCACCCACAATAATCTTTCTGTTGTGATCTTCGAGATAAAACACTTTCGGGTGAAACAGACCGCGATCCTTGTCCAGATAAGAGTCTTCGCCTTGAGCCAGCCTACGCACCGAAACCGGATACACCGCTATCGAGGTTCTTTTCGGCTTATCTTTCGCCATCATGTGCGGATCGCAATAAATGCGGAAATCAATGCCGCTCTCGTTCAGCGCTCGTTGCAGGCCTTCATAGTCCATACGACTCGCAGGCACATCCATTCCCAGTACAGCAGGTAGCACCCAAGTCTCAACAAAAGAGATATCCAGATTAAAGGTGGTAAGCCAAACGCGCTTTAGATCGCCCATTTCAGCAATCTGCTTTTTAAAAGTTTCTAGCAGTTTCATGCCGCGCTTCCCCATAAGCCATTCAGCATGTGCCTTAACTGTGGCAAATAGTAACGGTTTACCCAGTCGCTATTCCGGCGTTCTTCACGAAGCGAATACGGCGGCACTTGCAACACAATCTCGTCGCCTTCCAGCATTAGCCACGGAATTTGCCCTCGAGCTTCCATTAGCTTGTGATGATAGGCCAGCAGACCCCGTACCTGTTCTTCCAGCAATGTCTCGCTGGCCAGCGTTAATAACTGCTGAAAACGTCTAGCGGGAGTTCCGGAAAGGGAGGAAAGTAGTGCACCATTTTGTTGAAGCTGAGCCGCCATTTGAGGCAGATGTAGTTCCGTGAGACCGCGCGACTGCCAGAATTGACGGAACTCTGCCAGTGTTTGACTACCCTGTCGGCGTAGACCAGAAAACATCAGATCGATCAACGACAAAAACGGCTCAGCCTGGCAGATATTCTGTAACGCCATGAGATCGTTTTCATTCATTTCAGGCACGCTTTTAGCCTGTTGTACGGCTCGTTTGAAAACCTCAGCGACTGTGAGCTCCGGTTCGTCCGAACGTTCACGTTCCTGCTCAAGTACCAGATAAATCGCCCCAGCCGCGTGTTTATCCAAACCTGTTCTTTGCAGCCAGAATTCACGGGAGTAATCACCCACCATTTTGGGGTCGCGGAATGCCGTCACATAAGCCTTTTTAAGGCTGGCAGGAATGTCTTCGTAAACCGGGCTGAGATCGCGCTTATGTGATACCTGCATTAGTGACTGCAAGTGGGTCAGAGCCGCTGCACGTAATTTATTCAGCTCTGGCACATGCTGGATAAATGCCTCTGCAGCCTGCCACACAGGCTTATTACCCGGCAGATCGTAGCGGTAATCAGTAGTGAAAAACTGCATATTCATCATTGGCGATTTGTAGCGCCCATTGGTGCCAAGCGCAATCTGATTGGTCAGCAGCTCACTGCCCTTCTCATGACCAAAATGTAACGGAGGATTTTTGTCTGCGGCATTCCATCTTGGCCGGGCTTTATTGATACCCTGCACACCGGTGAGCGTGACGCCCCTTTTTTCAGCCGCCAGCATGGAGTAGATATATATATTTTCAAGATGGATCAGACAGGCTGCGCTGAACTCGCGCGCCTGCTTTTTATGATAGAGGCTTTTCATCGCACCAGCAGTTTGCTGCTTGTCATCTGCCAGCAGCTGGCGCAGTACGCTGTGATGTATCAGATTCAGCGTGTATTGCCGCACATCATTTGCGATAGAAGTAATGCGGCTATGAAAGATGTCCTGTCCCCAGGACGACCAGATGACTAATTGCCCAAGTGGATCAACATTCAATTCACCTGTTAGCGAGTCATCGTATTCAGTCAGAAATTTTTCTATGTACATTTCGTTGCGTCAGTCCTTTATGCCCACAGGGCTAACAACACGCAATTTGTGCACTGCGAAAGCCCTTCCATGTGCCACTTGATTTCCTAATCCTTACCAAATCAGCAAATCAGTGGCCGATATTGATAAGGGCTAAAATGCAGATAACCAGAAGCTGTAGCTTCTGGTTATCTGGTTATCTGGTTGTGTTACTCGCTTTCAGGCTCCAGTAAGAAACTAGGTTTACCGTATGATGAAACAAATAAACCTTTTACCGCACGCGTTGCTGCCACGTGAAGCAATGCTCGTTCATTGAACAACGCATCACGTTTCTCTACAGGATCATCTGAAGTTATTGCTTTCACCTCAGGTACAACACCATCGTTAATCCCGGCAAGGAAGACATACTGGAACTCAAGTCCTTTGATGCGATGCATCGTTGCCATACGCACCCCAGAACGTTGATCAGTATCACCGCTGTCCTGGCCTAAAGAATAAGTTTCAATTCCAGCATCATCTAACGCAGAAGCATAACGGTCATAGGCGTGCTTGGTACGGGCCGTTATACAAATATCCTGGGAACGCACATTATTAGCCAGTAACGCCTGAATCTGTTTAACGATGGTGCCTGCTTCTTCTTTAAAATCGGTAGCATGCGTTATGGTTGGTAAATCACCATGCAGCAATGACAAATAATCATTGCTGGCATCTGCTTCACCATCCAGGTTATCTACCTTAACTCCAGTCAACAACCCAACGGCAAACCGACGAGTTTCTTCGGTTGTACGGTAGTTAATTTTTAGTTTCTTACTTCGGCGGCCACGGACATTAATGCCACATTGCCCCAGGACAACCTTATTGCGATAGATCCTCTGATGCCCATCACCGACAATAAACAGATCATTAGGTGACTCAGGTACCAGACTACGAATTAGAGTAAAGGCCGGAGCACCAATATCCTGGGCTTCATCGACCACAATGCTGCTATAAGGTAACTGAACCTGTTTTTCTTTAAACAGGACAATCGCTTCATGCATCGCATCCCCCATTTCACGCAACTTTGCGCGTGCCATTTGGGAACGAAACTCTTCAAATACAGGCCATATTTTGGCTCGCTGAATACGTGACAATGCCGTTCCTCGCCCTAGCCGACTAACTTTAAGGTAGTCTTCACGACTGTAGACCGCATTAGGTTGCACTACCCGAGCCCATTCTTCCGCGTAAAAATTATCAGATAAACCGAGCTCTGCTGGGGCTTGCTGCAAGGCATAACTCCAGCATTTACGTCGACCTTCATCGCTTTCATAAACTACACGGAAATCATAACCATGACGTTTAAGTTGTTCACTCATCCAGGCATCAATATTAATAACTTCGATGCGAGCCATTTCTTCACGAGAACAAAGACGCTGTAAATTGGCGCGAATATCTGCAGCAAGGTTACGAGTAAAAGTCGTAAACAGAATTTTCTTGCCAGGTTGATCACCCAAACGTTGAGCAAGCCATCTTGCACGATGCATAGCGACTACTGTTTTCCCTGTACCTGCTCCACCCAATACACGAACAGGTCCGGTCGCTGGATTTTCTACCAACTTACGCTGGCTGGGGTGCAAAAAGATTCGCCACTTTTCTAGTGGTGCATTAAGCATTTGGAGCAGTTCTTGCTCATTTTCCACTACATGGAATCGACGCTTACTGCGTTCAATAGCTTCGATGAAGTCGTTAGTATCGACAAGCACATCTTTGCGGTCGTTAAACTCTTCCAGAACCTCTTGGTAATCCAATCCTTCAGACAACCAATGAAGTGGCTCCCAGGCCTCTGCAGGCATAACGTTTTCAAGCTGGTTAAGCCCATAGACATCCGTAAGAACCATAACCTGATCGATAAATACAGGAGGAACACCTAGTGCCAGGATCTGATCGGCTGAATATGCAGCAAACAGCTTAGATTTATCAGGTGCAACAGGTTCAGGCGCAGCCTTGATATAACTAATATCAATAACCTGAATCGCCCCAGTTAATGGGTGAATCGAACAGTCATGACGGCGCGCCCATTCATAGGCTTCGTCATGCTTGTCCACCCACATCAGCATATATATCGCGCCTTGTTCTGGTTTAAGCACGATACCGCGGTAAGTTTGATCAATGCGTACCGAATGAACATTGGCACTTCGAGCATCGTGAATCTTTTCGTAGTTCAGCCCATTACTGGTGGGATCCTGGCGAAACTTAGAAATAAACTCCTGAACTTTCTTCTGCTGCACTTTTGGGATACGCGCAAACGCCCCCAAAAAGCCATCAGAAAGTGCCACTTTTGGCGACTGAACCGTCATTTATCACCTCCTGACAGATGTTGTAAGGTTTCTTCGCTGATTGGGCCTAAAGCGACCTGCCAGCCATTTGTTGTGAAATGAGAAGCGAAGTTCTCATCTTCGAAAATGATGACCTGTTTCCGTTCAGGCCAGGCAAGATCGGCTTCTGCAATAATCTCACCCAGATCGTTTTGTAAGGCGTAGCCAGGAACAGGTGCTCCAAGGTCATGAGCCTGAAGCAAAGCAATTTCTTCACTGGTGAGTAATTCAAACTCAATAATTTCTGCCCAACTGGCATCTGACTGCACTTCTTGAGCTGCTTTTATCGGCACAACTACTAATTTTTCTTGTGGCTGGTGTATTGCTTTACGACTGGTAAACGACATATCAGGCAAAAATTGCAGCAGGTTCACCAAGCGCCAGAAACCATAAAATCCAGCTTCATAACCGCTATCTTCTGAATGGCGGTCATCAAAACAGAGATGTAGTCGTAATGCCTCACACAGCTGATCAGCAGTTGGCGTGATCTTGAGATAGCTCTGAAGTAGTACTGATGCCAACTCAATAAATGGTTGAGATGAACCGCAACTGTCCAGAAGCCCGCCAAAAACAAAAGGTTCATCGGGTGAGATTTGCTTCTGGCGTACTGGTGAGGCATTTTCCTGCATTTCATAAGCATATTTTTGCTGAACGCCAGGCTCTTGCGAACACTTAACGTCCAGCCATACCCAAGCGTGTGCAGCAGCTAACTTTTTCCAAAGTGTCGCTTTTTTCTCAGATTCAGACAGATAATCAAGCAACAAATCAAAGCTATTTTTGTCCTGCACAGAGCTATGCAAAGTAACAAAATTGATATCGTGGAATCGGTTATAAATTGTTGGATTCTTCATTGCCGGGTTGTGCCCAAGACCAAGCACGTCCTGCAGATGCTTACAGCCCGCTTCGTTGAGGTCACGCCAACCGATAGTCCAGACATGATAATGCCCGCTATCTTTAATTGCTTGCCGTTTCTGTACGTCGTCAGATATAGAATCTTTATGGAATGCATAACCATCAAGAAAAATCGCTACTGGTTTTATATCTGCTGATTGCGCAATAGGGTAAAGAACAAAATCAGGACGTGATGGAATACCCACTCCCTCTTTAACGCCTAAATCGACCTGCGCTTTTAAATGCCAACTGGAAGAAGACTCTACTCTGGTGCTGATAACCCAACCTGCGCTTTGGTGCGCGTAACTGCGGCTAACAACTAAGCTTTTTTGCTCCTGCAGGCAGCTGATAAATCGCTTCTCAAGCTCAGACCCCATCATTGCATCGAGCGAAATACTATTAATGGTTTTAATTTGGCGAATTTTATCGCTGGCTTTAAGAATTTGCGCCAATAGGACGCGCGACTGGTCACGTGAAACAAACTTCATGCGTCCACGATCACGATAGGCGTACACACAGCGATAGCAGCCATCTTTGCTGGTATCGTGATTACAGCTACATTCCACTAATGCCTGATAGGCCTGCTGCAATAATTTCAGCAGGTTGTCTGGCGTTCTCATCAACTCTTTGAGAGAGCCCGTTCCTCCCGGTACCGTGTCGTAGATAACCAGATATTGCCGCCAAGATTCACCTTCATTTTCAGGTTCGCGATATACAACGCCCTTAAGATGATCAACATTTCCCCTGAAGTAGTGTTTCAACCCAAGCTGGATGGCCGCAGCAAGGGAGGACTCAACAATACGGTCATTACTGTAACTGGTTACAGGTAATAAAACACGCAGCGCTTCGGATTCCAGCTGGCGATAAAGATAGAGGTAATCTTCAAACTTCGCTTTTTCTGGCTCACTGCGATACTTGCAGCTCAGATCATGATCTCGCCGCGGATCATTATTACGCGGGCGTTTAACCATTCCACAGCTCAGGCATACCCGGAAACCAGTACGTCGTTTTTTGTCACCCGCAATCATTAACTCGCTGGCATCATCAGCCATCTTGCCGAAGTTAATATCGCGCAGAGTCACTTTACTCAAGAACTCAAAGCCAAACGGGACTTCGCCTTCGTCAATGGCATAGGCCGCCGTGACATCCTGAGGTTCATAACTCACCAGTAACTGCCGCTGGAAGAAAGTCGGTTCGCGGCTATCACTTTCATCGCTGATTTGGCTATCGCGTGCACTGGCACGAGCATAGACCTGACGCAATTTCAGTAAGGTCGTTTTCTGCCCTGCATCAGCCCAAACAGGCGTGCCACATTTTGGACAGTATTTATGCTGGTCACCAGTTTGATCGATATTTTCGCTATAGTTGCAGTGGCTACATATCCGCCAGTTTTCAGGCTTCGAGACGTTAAGATCGATTTGTTCGATCTCTACTTTATGCCCACCAGCATAAAAGTTATTCAAGGGGGCTAGCTCAGCCAGCGCTGTGGCGGCTGGGCGTTCATACTCATAGGTTGTGTTTTGGGATTCGCGCTCTGGGCCCCCTTCTTTACGTCGCCACAAAACTGAACGCAAAGTCACACCGGCTTCCGGGAAAGCATAGTTAGGCAGTAACCCTTCATCAGTGAGGAAATTCAGGGTCTGCTTGTCATTTATCTGACGTACTAATGACTGCAATGCTGAACGCTCAGAAGTAAGTTCACGCAAATCAGCTTCGTAATTTTGATCTTGCGGCACCGCCCTCAACTTCTCGATGCTGTATTTCAATTTATCAATACGTGCACGCAGTGACTTGCGATCTTCGAGTAATTGCGCCAGTGCTGTATCTATTCTTTGTTCAAGCGAACGATAGCTTTGTTCACCGGTGAGGTAATGGGTCAGTTGCAGCAGAGTATCAGCTTCCAGTTGCGGGAAAATCCCGGCAAAACGTTCAGCAATCGCCACACGATGTTCCTGCACATAGCGCAGGAAATTGTATGGGAAACCGCCCTTACGGCCAGTATCCAATTCATCGAGCATCTGCTTCACGTTTTTACTGATGGCGGAACCCGGCACACCGGTTTTTACCCAGTTATCCAGGCAGAACGCGGCGAGTTGTCGTTCGAGAATCGCCACCGCATTGAGAAATACACCGGGAGCCTGAACCTGCCCCTGCATCATCTCCAGCGGTTCTTCAAAGAAGAACTGATCGTGTGGATTCCCTTCGGCAACAGTAATGTTTAATGCATTCCCGTCTTTACGCCCGGCACGCCCGATACGCTGTAAATAATTCGCCTGAGCTGGCGGCACGGAACAAAGCAGAACCGAAGAAAGATCGCCAACATCGATCCCCATCTCCAGCGTAGGCGTCGCTGATAATAAATTGATGTTCCAGGGCTTAGTGCCGCGATAGAACGATTTTTCCGTCGCCTCGCGATCTTCACGGGTAAGTAAGCCGGTATGCTCAGCTCCCATGACACGAGCAATATCCATATTGTCCCAACGCAGCGTCGGCTTGCTATCTGTAATCTGGTAGCGACCTTCATCACAGCGCAGTGACATACAGGGGGCATTTTCCCAAAGCCACGCCTGCTCAGTTGGAGCGCGAACGATTTCCCGACAGCACGTACAGCTAAGTTGAGTGACATCGCGGCTGACAACCAGTGCCGAAGTACTCAACCCCCAGGCTTCACGACCTTTGGTATCGAAAGATGTCACCATTCCTGCACGTTGCAGCGCCGTATAAAGCAGCCGCAATATCGTTTCCGAAGTACTACTGATGAAAATATTATCACCGCTGTTTAATGAGCGCGTCAACCAACGCTGATACCAGCTTGGGTTGTCCTTAGATCCGATAAGACGGTGGAAGCCGGTGATTTTTTCAAAGGAGGCGTAGACGGGTTTGCGGGTTTTAGGCCCGATAGATGGCATATAGCGTGATGTACGCTCTTTTTGCGTCATCATAAAGGTCGTGCCATCCCGGCGATAACTTTCAAATGCCGGATGCATCACCGCACCAGCATGGCGCTGATACCACAAAATTCCTAAAGCCAGATGTGTGACTTGTTCAACCTTCACACCGTTCATCAGGTCACCCAACTCTTCGCAAAGCTGCTGATGTAGCGCTTTAATTGCTGGGTTAAGGCGTTCAGTATCCACGCCGGTAGCAGCAAAACCCGTGGTTTCTAATGTTCGTCCGATGCTGGCGCGAAGGGTAAACTCGCTCCACACCTCCCAGTCGAGACGTAACCGAACCAACTCCGGGAGATCCGAGTTTTCAGTAAGTTGGCCTTCGATTTTTAACGTCTGATAATCGTTTAGCCACTGCATATTTGGCGCGATGAAATTCGCCACAAAATGTGCGTCATCGGTCGCGGACTCACGCGTTTGCTGGCAAACCTTGTAGGCGAATTCGTCAAGCCGTAAGGTTTCACCCACATTGAGTAAACGGGCAATCTGCCCACGCACCATTAATGGCCACGTGCGGGCAGTAAAGAAACTGGCGCGGTGGGCTGCGTCTTGTACGGAGTCTGAAAAAGTGATCAGCTTTTTATGTTCGTTAAACTTACTGCCATAAAGCTGGTGGATCATCACCGCCGATAAGCTAGCCGCTCTAGAACCGAGGATCGATATGCCATTTTTGCTGTTGCAATAAGGGCATTCGTTGGCGAACTCAAGCTGGTCTTTGCGCTCTTTGAGCATATCAGGGATCAGAACCTGCACCATTTCGCTGTAGCCACAGTGGCCACACTGCACGTTGGTTTGTTTATTAAGCTTCAGGCAAGCCGGGCATAATTTTTGATGCACACCGCTAACGGCTTTTTCATTCTTATCCGGGAAGGCCAGCACAATCGAGCGGCCCTTTTCAAAAAACTGGCGATAAATCCCATCGAGATCGGTTTCCAGCTGCACATTTTGCCCGTGGCGCATACTCACCCACCCGGTGGCATGGCAGTCACGGCAGTGGATGACTGGCAGGTGATGTTCTCGGTCTTCAACGGTCAGGTCATCGGCAAAAACCAGTTGCGGTGTTTTTGAAACGCTGGCCACCAGGCGGCGCATTTCACGTAACCATAATTGTGAACGCAACTGTACAAAGGGTAAGACCGGGCGTGGTTTACCTGCTGCAATTCGCTGCTGATGGTCACCTGGGTTTTCCGGTACTTCCAGCCTTGCCTGAGCAATCAGCGCCAAAATACTTTGCAAAACCAGAGCGGCGTGTTCCGGGCTTTCAGCAAGCATGACCTGTAGGTTTTCAAGGCACTGCTGTTCGGAAAGAATACCGCCCTGTAAATCACGCAGTAACACATGCAACACGCTGTGGCGACGTAACATTTCACCGAGTGCTACGCGTTTTTCACGCCCGTTATCGTCTTCCAGATTTTCAGGAAGACGCAATGTACTTTCAGGGAACCAAAGAGGAATTTGCCCATTCAGATAGTCAACTGGCGTAGCATAACGATGAGGCTCAAGTGCCGTTTTATCTTCTGGCGCTGGGTACTGGCTGTTAGTTATTTCAAAACCTTGCAAGTACTCAGCTGCGCTATAACGATCTTCACGGATCACCGCAGCTTCGGTGAACGGCTGATCAAAAATAGTTTGAGCGTAATCCAGCAGTTGCCCCAGCTCATCACCCACTGTCGCAGAAGTGCCAACACAAGCAAAACGTACGTTATCTACACCAACATGGTATTTAAGGCGGCGCACCAGGCAGGCCAAATCGGAGCCCTGAGCACCATCAAAAGTATGCAGTTCATCGACCACCAGATAGCGCAACATACCGGGCTTATTGTGCCGCCATAGCTTTTGGTCGCCAGGGCGCATCAGCAGGTAGTCGAGCATTTTATAGTTAGTCAGCAGGATATCTGGCGGGCTGTCGCGCAGCGTATGTTTGCAGGTAATCACCTTATCGGCGGACATTTTTTTGCTTGGGTGTTCTTCGCTATCCCCCACAAACAAGCCAACGGTGACTTTACCGTGCAGGCGTGGGTCGCCACTGATGGTTTGAGCAAAGCGGCTGGCCTGATCGGTTGCCAGGGCGTTCATGGGGTAAATGACTATCGCTTTCACCCCGGCACCCGGCGTTCCCGCGCAGTAATTTAGCAGCGGAAACATAAAACATTCTGTCTTACCAGAACCCGTGCCGGTTGCCACCAATGTGGGCTGAGGCTCATCATTCCCCAGTCGTTCAAAAGCCTGGGCCTGGTGGGCGTGCGGCGGGAATGGCAGCGACAAATTGGGGAAGAAATCCAGCGGCAAAGTACTTTTTCTGAACGGTAGCTGAGCGGAGAGATACGGCCCTTTCAACAACGCTTCCGGCTGGCGCAGAAACGCCTCCAGCATATTGATATCTTCGTTCTCTTCGCCATTGAATAGCGGGCTATTGAGCGGAAATGCCGCACGTAAAAACTCGGCTACGCTGTCGGCAACCTGCCGACTGACAACGGAAGGCAGCATCAGACGCTCTCCTTATCATTTTCAAAGAATGCCCAGGCGACTTTATAGTCGTCTTCGCGGTCTGGTTTGATAAACGGTGCCTGCCAGGTCACAGTGCGGCGCTCGCCCTCATCGCTGCGGGTGTAGTCATCAAAAGTCACGCTGACGGTGCCGGTTTGCAGATGTTTAACATCGTCCCAGCCGATAGCCAATTCCTCGCCACCTCCGCCCTTCCAGTCCGGGCTATCCACAGAGAATCTAAAACCATTCTTCAGATCGGCTTTACGGGCGGTACGCGGCAGGCCAACACCGACTAATCCTTTACTTGGCGTAAAGATAATGCGGCCGATTTGATCGTACCAGGTGTCGGCTTCGTTTTGGCGCATTACCGGGAACTGGACGCGATAGATAGTCAGCAACTCTTCAAGCGTTAAACCCAGCGCTTGGGCAACAAGCACATCAATCTCCACCAGCGCCTGACGGCGGGTGTAATCTGTGCGTAACGCACAGTTGCGTTGCCATTCAGGGGTGAGATTGGCGAAGAATTCCAGTGGGAGTTGTGGGAGACTACGGCTCCAGCGCTGGGTGTTAAAGTCAGAGGTGTAGCAGGATTGCCAAAGCTCTGAGTAACTATTCACCAACGAAACCAAACTCAATGCTCGACTATGTAAAGCAGTTCTATATTTATCAGCTGTAAGGACTGGCAACTGGTTTATGAGAGAAGTATTAGCATGCCCCATACCGGTACTTTTAACGCGATAGTCCAAAGGGACCGACAGAGTCATCGCAAAGTAATCCAGCATTGTTTGGGTGTTTTTAAAAGCAGAACCAAGACAAGTGTTTATATGACCAACGCCCGGTGGAACAATAGTTATAATCAGCGTTCTCTCTGAAGATGACCCAATCATTTCACGGTTAACGAAACGATAATAATCCGTCACCTTTCTCGGTTCATCTTCGCCCGGCTCTGTCCAGGTTACTCGCGGTGTACGTCTGGCATATTCCTGCTCATCACATGCTGGAATGTAGTTGGTACGCGGCAGGTAATCGTCTGGCAGAGTCAACAGATCGAGATTGTCATATGCTTTATTCGTATCACAGACTGTTTTTGGCGTATTGTAGAATGGATTGCCAACAAAAAAGTGCGGTCCTGATAAAACCCATTGTGAGGCATCTTCTGGAAACTGTGTTTGCCGTTTTGTTGTCCCGTCACGTTGAGCGTAGGTTTCATCAAACATTACGGTCGAATAATACTCACCCTGCAAATCCCCCAAACGCTTCGGCTGATCAGCAAACTTCTCAAGTACTGCAACAAGTGGTGTTGCATGTAAAGCAGGCAGGCGAGCTTCTAATGCAGGAGTTCCAGCTGAATCATAGAGACGAGAGAAAAGATTTAATTGCTTTTGATCAATGTTTAGGATCCGTTCCTTATGCCCCTGGAAGTTCCACTTAACCTTTACTTTCCCATCCATTTCACTTTCTTCTTTGATACCAGGGACAATACCCTCACCCTTATGTTCAAAGCTTGCATCAATTGTTTGGGGAATAAATAAATTCGACACATGAGAAAATTCAGGGCTAAAACAAAACGGGCCGTAGACATTAATACTAAACAATGTCTGGTTATGGACTTCAGAGAAGAGTTTCGTTTCATTAATAAATTGAAAATGCGCTCTTAACCTCGGATACACAGCAGCACGCAACTGCCCGCCTTTCGGATCGTCATATATCCCTTCAGGGTGCAGGAAGCCCGCCACACCGCTTTTTGCTCCCAAACGCCATGCTTGGGGTAAGAAACATTTATACAGGTTGGTTTGCACACCACGCAGCACAGGATAGTTCTGCTGCGCATTGAGGAAATTCTGCATCCCTTCACAGCCTTCGTATTCACTGCGCCAGGCATCTTCCAGCGCAGGGATGTGATTGAAGATTTGATCGCGTAGCGTTACCAGTTTTGACGCACTCAATTTACGCAGCACAAACTCCGGCTCGTAATCACCCAGCACGCCCGCTTCCTGCCATTCCACTTTCAGCCATGGCGGGTTACCCAGCATCAGGTCAAAACCGTCACGTTCGGCAAACAGATCGCTGAACTCTAAATCCCAGTGGAAGAAACGGTGTTGTTTACGCAATGCGTCTACCACTTTCAGGCGCGGTAAATGGCGGAATAACACATCGGTTTTCAGGCGACCGGTACCGGAGAACAACGATGCTTCTTCACGAATGCTTTCTTCTTCATCAAACAAACCGGCCATGATGTTTGATTCAGCAGCTGTCACTTCTTCCGTCACCACAATACCGTCGAGCAGGGTCTCCAGATCAAACAGCCAGTCACTGCGATCCGGCAGTTCATCGGCTTTATCAATCGGCCAGAACCACAACGCACACCAGTAGTCCATCACCCAGCGCAATTTTTGATAGTCGCTATTGTCCTGATGGCGTTTGCTGAACGTCTCGTCTTTGCTGCGCATACTGGAGTGACGCTGCGCATCGGAAGGCAACGGCCAGACTGCATAGCCATCCGCGGTGGCTTCGCGTTCTGCTTTAAGCTGCTGGCGATATGCACTCCACAACGCTTCTAATTTGCTGCTGATACGCTGCAAATCATTAATTTCATGAGGCTCAAAGCTTGCGGTAAACCCTTTTCGCCATGCATCTAACAGCTTGTATTCATCCGGGTAACGCTGCTTAACCGTTTTATCGCTGTAGTTTGCCATGCCGCCATCCGGCAGCAGGAAGTGGAAAATCTGTTGTTCGTCACGCGGCGTGTTCATTGCCAGCTCAGCAGGTTCACTGTTAAGCCAGCTTGGGTCTTTAGCCTTTTTATAAGCCAGTTCGCTCTTATTAAATACCTGACGCCGGGTGCCGACCAGCGAGTTACCGCAGTGCAGCTGGTAACCGAACCAGGGCACAAAGGTGTCACCGCTGATGGCGTTCAGCCACAGGGAGACTTCCGCCAGCTCCACCGCCACCGGGTTTAAGTCCACGCCGAAGACATTGTTATCTGCGATGTACATTTTCACCCGTTGTAATTCCTGGGTGTACTGATCCTGTGGAATGCGTCGCCCTTCAGCCTGCTGCTTATGGAACAGATAGGCTTCCGCTAACTGGTTGATGGCTTCGTTAAGGAACGCAGCACTTCCCATTGCTGGTTCACAGACGGTGAGTTTTAAAATCGCATCGGCTTTAGCATGCGGGTCGGCTATCGGCTCAATTTGCTCTTTAAACAGCTCTTTAAGTGCGTATTTAACTAACGATCGAGTGAGTACTTCCGGGGTGTAGTAAGACGCCGATTTCTCACGGTCACGCCCGGCCATGCGATAGATAAAGCTGCCACGGCGGTGAATACGCAGACTGCCATCTTTCTTGTAGACCTTTTCGTCGTCTTGATATTTGGCTATCTCATCGGCACTGACGAAGTAGCCGGTTTCCAGCTCGTTAAACTCTTCCCCGGCTTTTTTCACTTCATAGAGATCGTGGCTGGCAAAGAATCCACGATAAGAGAGCAGTGCTTCATACACCGCACCTAATTGGTTAATCCCTAACTGGCGATAAGAAATACGCCCACGACGCGCAAAACGTCCTTTGCCTGGACGGCTAAGGGACATCGCCTGAATAACCTGTTGCAGCGTTTCGTTGCGGAACACAACACGGTTTAAATAAGGCGTGTTTTCTGCCGCGAAAAGATGGCTTTCCAGACGAGGGATTTTGAACTGGTTGCTGTGGACGCTGATCTGCTCGCCGCTGATCCAGTCACTCTGGATCTTCTCGCCGCCTTTGTAGCCTTCACGCACCAGTTTGAACAGCATATTCAGGCTGTCATGCAGGTAGCGGCCATTTCTGTCCTCTTCGCTGGTAAGCGGGATCATTTCCAGTTCACGCAGCGTTTCCAGGCTGTAACCTTGCAGATAGGTCCGCGCCTGCATTGGCGCATAGCCCAGTTCTGGACGTGCTTCGATATAGAAGAGGAACAGCAGACGGTACATATAGCGCAGGCATTCACGGCTGAGATCTTCCGGGTTAACGGCACGATTACCCGTATAGTTTGCCAGCCCTCGCTCAATGAGGTAACGCATCGCTTCGTTGCCGAGTAATTCGATACTTTCACGCAGCGCATATTTCAGATCTTCAGATACACCAAACGCATGTTTGTGGGAATTTTCATCAAGTGAATCGAGATAAGGTGCGCCACTGCCAGGCATGAGCGAATCTTTGTGCAGTAACACCGCCGTCGCTTTCAGCGTTTCCGTTTCACGGCGGCTTAAAATTTCTTCGAAATCAAAGCGTAGCAGGCGGTTTTGCGCCCACTTGGTGCGGTCCAGCAGCAGCAACTGGCGGTTGCCAAGCAGCAAGACAAATCGCGGTGGTTCTGGCTGAGTGAAGACTTCTGTCGAAATCAGATCCTGCCAGGAACGGTATTCACCACGGGCATTTTTACGCAGATTATCACGGTGCTTTTTATCTACATCAGCCGGGAACTGAGCCTTTAGCAAGGATAACGCCAGTGGATCGAGTGTGCCCTCTTCCACATCATGGGCTTCAACGATCCATAACCACGGGCTGCCATCCAAGCTGTTATAACGCGCCAGTACAGGAAGAGGAGAACCGTCCTCCAGCACCTGAATTTTCGGGTTCAGTTCGTAACCCAAAGCTTGTAACAGTGGCTGCCAGCGGCTGCGTTGATCCGTCAGACGTTGCGGGATCTGGCGCTGTTTTTCCTGTTCAGATAACTGGCGGAAGAAGGTTGTTGCCAGGCTATTTAGCTGATTCCAGGGTGCCCGGTAGCCCGGTGTAAACTCTTCGCCCTGTTCTCTGGCAGCACGCTCTACTTCACGAGCGGCATTTTCCTGTTCGTTCCACGGCTCCAGAGCTTCGCGGATATCGCTGGTAAATACTTCGCCCAGATAATGGTTGGAGTAAAATTCGTTTTCGTTATTAATACCGACCAGCGCCATGATTAACCCTCCGCTCCAGTGATAACAGCAATGACCTGAATGTAGGGTTCTTTTTCTGTCGTCATCGTGTCCTCGATCCATTCGATATAGCTGTTAAAGTTGTGTTCAATTTCACGCTGACGCTGCTCTTTTCGGCTCTGTTTAACGGATTCTTGCTGTTTGTTTTCAGCAAAATCTAACTCCAACTGGCCTATCTGGCGTTTTCTGAGTACATCCAGCTTTTCCAGATGTTCAGTGAGCTGTTGGTTAATTTTGTCTTCGAACGCCTGACGATCATGAGCAAAAACATCGCGAGCATGATCAATCGCTTTTTCCAGTAGCTGCTGCTGGCGCTGATGGTTACGTTGCTCGCCACCAGCATTGGTCAGCTTTTTGCCAAGCTGCGGGTTGTTTGCCAGGAATTCAGCAAACGGCAAACTCCCGGTTAGCTGGTCAAGATTAAAACTCACCACCAGCCATGAATTCACCATCGGGTGGGATTTACGATTCGGGAACAAACCCGAGAGAATAAAATGGTCTTCATCTGGCGAAAATAGATGCGGCAGGCGAATCACGGGTGCCTGATGGCGACCAAAGGCAGACTGCATTTTGTCATCTAACCACTGCACCACTGGGTTGATTTGCCAGAGATAATGAATATCTGGCCAGGCGTGTTGCTCCCCACGGGAACGGATAATGGAATCAGTGATGACCTTTTTGTCCTGGCTTAGGTAAAGCTGGCCATTTTCCGGGGTGATTTCTGGAGGAAGCTGATTAAAGCGTCGGCGTAACTCTTCCGGGGCCACCAGCGACAGAGTGTTATCAGGCAAGGTTTCGTATTGAATACGTTGACCACTGGCCTTCAGATAACCCAGGGCTTTTTCGCAGTAGGTCTGTTCATCAGCGAAGAGGCTGGTATCCGTGGCAGTTAACGACTGTATGTCGTCGGAAACCACATTACTCAGTTCGCTGAATAAATCGTGTTCAGCACTTTCCCCGACGTTACTGTTCAATAGCTCATCAAAGAGGCTGGCACCGTTATCGCTACCTTGCATCATGTAGCCTGCGACCTGCTCTTCTTCCTCTTCCTGGGTAAACTTACCCGTGAATTCTGAACTGTCACCGATATTTTTCTGCGCTTGCTCATCTTTGTTGATCAGCACTTCCAGAACGCGCATATCGCCATTGATTTGCGGCTCATTCGCCTCAGTTAACAGGTAACGAATTTGTGGAACGTGCTTTTGGCCGTAGCGGTCGATACGCCCGTTACGTTGCTGGAATACCATCAACGACCAGGGAATATCGAAGTGAACCATTTTGTGGCTCAGGTGGTGCAAGTTGATACCTTCCGATGCCACATCAGAGCAAATCAGCAAACGCAATGGTGACTGTTGCTTACCGAAGGCTTCAACAGTTTCCATCAGCACGGTATCACCCTGATCTCCACGTAATGTAGCGACTTGCTCTGGTTTGATTTTGAGATCAGCAAGCAGTTGCTGATGCAAGAATTCCAGCGTTTTTATGCTCTCGGTAAAGATCACCAGACGATCGTTAGAATTATTCGCTTTCCATTTGAGATCGTTGCGGATGGTTTCCAGCAATAGCTGGTATTTGCTGAACTGACTGGCATCAACATTATTCAAAGCCAGCAGCAGAGAATGCAGTTCATTATTTTGGCTCTGGCTATTAACTTCTTTTCGACTTTCCAGGCGCTTTAAACGGTTCGCAACCACACTGGCACAAGCCATAGGGCTTGAGAACAAGGCTTTCTCCAGCGTGATTTTAAACAGATGACCTTTGTTGGTAGAAGTATCTTCATCGTCGTCATCGCGGAATTTACTTTCAAGCAGACGGCGATAAACTTCTTCTTCTGCAGATGTCGCATCACGTTTCAAGGCCTTGATTTCACGCTCCGGGAATTCGCCAGCCATTTGGTCTTTCACGTCTTTCTTGAAGCGACGCACAACCAAATTTTTATCCGCGAAATCTGCGTACTCATACTCTTTAGGATTGGCAATCGCAGTGGGATCAAGCATGTTCATCAGGCTGGCAAAACTTTCAGCTTTACCATCGTGAGGGGTCGCAGAGAGCATAATTAACGTATCGCTTCGCCCGGCCAACAATTTCGCCAGTTTGCTACGTAATGAACTGGTGCCACGCTCGGCTACATTATGGGCTTCATCAATAACGATAATGTCCCACCAAGCATTTTCCAGATGGTGGCGGTATTCAATGTCTTGTTTCAGGGTATCGATGGAAATAATTGTTTTATCGAAATAGTGAAACGGGTTGTGATTCGTTGGGATGCGGTTACGTACTTTTTGCAGGCCAGCAGAGTCCAGACGGGTTAAAGGAATGGCAAAACGACTCCAGAACTCTTTCTGAAACTGGGTCAGCATCGATTTAACCGCCAGCACCAGAATACGTTTACCACGGCCACGACGGATTAATTCAGAAACCAGAATACCTGCTTCGAGCGTTTTACCCAAGCCTACCGCATCAGCAATCAATATACGTTGGCGTGGCTGCGCCAACGCCATTAGCGTTGGATCAAGCTGGAAAGGCATCGAATCCATCGCTGCGTTATGCCCGAAGTGAACCAGATTATCCGTCGGCACTCGCTGACGCAGCTGGCTTTCGATATACAGTTGTGATGCCTGATAGTTGGCGGAGTCGTCCTCTACCAGCTTAGTTTTTGCAGGATCCAGGATTTCAATATTTTCTTCCAACCCTGTCAGAAACAACCCTTCTTTACCGCGTACCATTTCCGAAATGCCGTCACAAATCAGCAAATGACCGCCATCACCACTGTTGTCTGCACGACGAATACGCCACTCTGCGTCACGAATAACGACCCGCATCCCGGGTGCATAATTTTGTTCGTTCATCGGTTTTTCTGTCTATTGTGGCAGCAATGCTAATCGGCGGCTTATCGGTGCCCGCACGGCATACTGCGATAAAAAAGAGGGAGTTAAAGGGTATCACGATGACTGATGAATGTGATGGCTTAATGGGAGATGTCTCGCAATAATTGAGTACATTTATTAAACAGGCACATGGGAATAGTGCGCTTCGTCAACCCCCTGCCCTGAACAGGCAGGGGGGCTTCAATTACCCGACAATAATATAGCTATGCAAACCGCTATCCGGAGCAATGAGATTGGCTCGGCTGGAAGCAACGATTTCGACTTGCCGGGAAGGATGCTCTTCGAAGTCAAAGAATGAATCCCCCTGGCAGCGCCAGTAGCCAAGCCCCATATCCAGCAATAGATAACCTGTGCTGCCATCTTTGAATGATACGGTTAACTCACGGCCATGGTCAGTCGTTCGGTTATCACCAACAAACCATGAAATATTCCCGGACCAGGCAGGGCCAAGATACCCTTCCTCCAGCAATGTCCTCACCACCTGTTCCCTGTCTTCCTCGTTGAGCCATGCGTTAAATAACGAGTCATGTTGGCGCGAACTGTAGTCGAGTTTTTTCACTGATATCGAGAGTGCCGCTCGTTCTGCTAGCCCCTGTTCGACCAATTCAGTCAGCAGTTCAGCCAGCAAACGTGCCGTGAAAGGACTGTTAACGTAACGATCTCTGTATTGCACCTGAGCTATCTCACGCTTTTCGGCGAAAACACGCTTCCAGAATGGGTGTTGACTGCTTATAAGCGCCCAGAAACGTGACCCGAAACCTTCCAATGGGCCATCAAGTTGGTGGGACAAATTGATTCGAACCGCTCCTGCAGGCAATTCAGGTAACAGTTCTTCCGCAGAGAGTGTATTTCCAGGAAGTACCTTAGCAGCAGATACCAGGCAAGACACAACAGGAGACGTGGCACTTTGCCCCCAGCTATCACCAGGAATAGTTATTGCATCATTGCCTGCGGCCCATTGCAGGCAATGGTCGTCACCAACGATTTGTGCCAACCAGCGACCCTGTCCCTGAGCAAGCAGGCTCTCAGGGACAGGATGGATGCATAACGTGTTACCCGGCATCGCTGACAATGCCGACAACTGATGGCGTATTTTCTCAGGTAACTCAGCTAATGTGGTGGTGATTAGCAGTTCAACCTTGCCTCCCGAGGATGCAAACCGCAGTACATCCTTCAATAATGGCCACTGCGCAAAATCCCACTCCTCTGTCACTCCGGATATTACCAATGAGAGAGTGCCGTAACGCCCTGAGCTAAGATGCTGTGATAAACGCAGCATTAGAGGGATAGTTTCAACCCGGCTGCCCGGCCCGAAGAATTGATATTCCGGTGCAAGTTTCAACATCTGCAAACGCGTACTGGTGAGCAATGGTAAGGCACGATGGCGATCCAACTTACTGACATAGTGCTGACTGTCGTAACTGAGTAAGCAGTGATGACAGAATTTATCGCATGAGCAATCAAGTAACTTTTTGGCGTAGTTAAACACTTCGCTAAAAATATCAATTATTTGAACTGCATAACCTGCCCCGCCTGCATTATTGTCATAGATGAAAATCGAGTATCCATAAGCATTGTTACTATCGCGGGATTGCTGAATAGTGACGCCCAGCTCGGTATTTTCAATACCTAATTTATGCGCCAACCCTTCACGTAATGCGACAGCCAGGGAACGTGCAGCAACATCATCAGTAATCAGCAAACCGTTTTCGTCATTAAGCTGCAGTTCAACCATGTCTGTACGGCTGCTGTAACCTAACCACAAATCTTTATGAACATGACCATGGCACAGCTTGCTGCTGCCTTGCCGATCA
>Ga0308162_1001027_pt1 | contig 24765 bp, 24 predicted proteins | sample PhySR2_FD_201370 | JGI IMG/M metagenome (GOLD analysis project Ga0308162, IMG submission 201370) | Phyllosphere microbial communities from UC Gill Tract Community Farm, Albany, California, United States - DLSLS.R2 | ecosystem: Host-associated > Plants > Phyllosphere > Unclassified | place: USA... | reverse complement strand
ACGACTACGACTTCCGCAAGCCGAACGCGTGGATGCTGCAGGCGCGGCAGAACCCGGTGTCGCCGACCCCGGGTTCGGTGGACGTGTACGACTGGCCGGGTCGCTTCGTGGAGCACGGTCACGGCGAATACTACGCGCGCATCCGCCAGGAGGTGTGGCAGGTGGAGCACCACATGGTGAGCGGGAGCGGCACGGCGACGGGCATCGCGCCGGGGTACACCTTTTCGCTGCTGAACGCGCCGCACTTCAGCGACAACGGCAAATACCTGGTGACGTCGGCGCACTACGACTTTGAAGAGAACAGCTACGCCAGCGGCGACGTGGGCGCCACGCGACACAACATCGACTTCACGGTGCTGCCGGCGGCGGTGACGTACCGTGCGAAGCCGGACACGCCGTGGCCGAAGACGCACGGCCCGCAGACGGCGAAGGTGGTGGGGCCGAAAGGCGAGAGCATCTGGACGGACAAATACGGCCGGGTGAAGGTGAAGTTTCACTGGGACCGTCTGGCGAAGGGAGACGACACGAGTTCGTGCTGGGTGCGGGTGTCAAGCGCCTGGGCGGGCCAGGGCTTCGGCGGGGTGCAGATCCCGCGCGTCAACGATGAGGTCGTCGTGGACTTCATCAACGGCGATCCAGACCGTCCGTTGATCATTGGCCGTGTTTATAACGAAGCCAGTATGCCGCCATGGGCACTACCCGCTGCCGCCACGCAAATGGGCTTTCTGAGTCGCTCGAAAGACGGCACTGCGGATACCGCGAACGCATTACGCTTTGAGGATAAGGCGGGCGAGGAGCATTTGTGGATCCAGGCGCAGAAGAACATGGATACCAATGTCAAAAATGATGAAACGCATAGTGTGGGTGGGGAACGGAGCCACTATGTAGCGAAAAGCGAGCTGCATCGTGTCGAAGTCAATCAGATTCAGGCTGTTAAAGGCGATACCGAAATTCTGACCGGTAAAGGTAAAGTTGATGCCGTAGTCGAAAAGTATATTCTGGCGTCGGGCACTCAGCTACGTCTTGTGTCGGGTGAAAGTGCCATCGAACTGAACGCCAATGGCACTATCAATCTGATCGGCAAAGATTTCAATTTCTTCGTGGAGAAGGACGGCAATATTACCACGGGTGGAAAACTGAATCTGAACACCGAAGGGGCGCAACCGGGAACCTCTGCGCCAGGAGCGGGGCATAAAGGCGATATCAGCGCGGCTGTTCAGGAGAAATTTACGCCGGGAAAGCCTGAAAGGGCAGGTGCGCTGGCAAGCGCACCTGCTGACGCTTCAAACAATGTAGCTAATCCTTCTGGCGTTCAAACCCCATCTTTTAGCGGTTATGGCAAAGATGTCGACAATTTGGTTGATAAATCACCTACCATGAAACAGGATATCACCACGCTGAAAAAGCGTGGATGGGTGTTTAAAGAAGGTGAGGCCGGTAAGGGGACTTCAGCGGATCGTCAGGGCCGTATCATCACAGTCGATAAAAGCCAGATGAATAACGCCGCTAACGTCGTACAGTCGCTGTCACATGAGAGTGGACATGCTCTTTATAAACCCAATATTGATCTGAGTTCTAAGAATAGTTACCTGAACAGTACACTCAGTGATGAAGGCGCTGCCACACTAAATAATATTCGTGTACAGCGCGAAATCATTGCCCATCAGGGCGGAGACATTGGTATAGCAGGCAACGCTGCGAACCAAAAGGATTACAATGGTATCTTCGACTCTCTGCAAAAAGGGGACATCACTGAGAGTGACGCGAGGATGAAGATCGGGCGTATATTCGGAAAGGGTGAAAAAACCTCCACGACCAATGAGTTATACGAAGATTATTATGGAGGTTGGTATGATAAAAATTACCCGGCGAAGTAAACTAGCAATAATGTTACTGGCAGGTTTTTTTTTAATAAACGGATTAGTGGAAGCAAAAATGCAAGCAAATGATATATGGAGCTTTGTCGCGCAAATGCGTTCCAACGTAAAAAGTTTGTCTGTACAAAATATCCACAATGCCCCACTGGCGTTCACATTACAAAGTCAGAATGAATATATCAATTTTTACCGGGCTGATCAGGTCAGGCTTAAAGATACTTTGTTGATCAATGATATTGAGTTACGTCTGAGTAAAACCTCTGACGGCATGGCACCTTTTTTTAGTTTTTCGCCACAAGGTAAATGCATCACACTGAATGAAATCAAAAAACACTATCAGGCGATCCGGTTAACGGATTACCCACGTGGTCAGTCTGAACATGAGCTTACCAGCTATACATCATCCCCTGATACGAACGGGCAGGTTATCACCTTTTCATTCACGGTTAAAAATCCGGACTGCCTGAGTAGAGTGATTATTACTACGGAAGAGTAAAGGAGTTGCTTAAAAACAATGATGTTCTGGTACAAAGCTCGGCAGTAATTGTTGTCTTTGTATGCGATGATCTGGCTCGAATAATCCTCTCTCATTAGAAAATATATGACGTTAAACAGGTTGTTTTTGACACTGGCGTTTTTATTCACGCCTGTTTTAAGTCTGGCAAATACTCTGTCGACAGAGACGGTGCCTCCACTGAGCGATAACGATTTCTCTGTCCTGCTAAACGACTATGCCTTCACGCCTGGCGACGCATGGAGCAATCAAAGCTTCATACGCGCAGGCAAAGCCCTGAGTTCAGTTGTGGCCGGAGAAGTGGTCATCAATGAGCAGCGCTACAACTATTACCAACACAGCTATGACGGCTTTGAGTTATTCAGCGCGACGGCGGTTGGGAACGACAGCCATGCAATTCTGGCAGAGATCCTTTTGGACGGTGCCAGCGTGCCGACGGCTCGAAATATCATCGTCGGCGACAGCATGGAACAGGTTCAGAAAGCTTATGGACCCGGAAAAGAAGACAACAGTGATAATCAGCACTGGCTTATCTATAAGATGGGTGAGAAGCAGTTGATGTTCGAAATTGACCAGCAAAAAGTCAGTCACATCATGTTGAATACCACCATGAGTGCAGAGCAACATGAAGTCAGCGCTGATCAGGCTATCGCCGTAGCGACGGACGCGATTCATACTTATCACCTCACCGCGCTTGATGATCAATGTCTGAGATACGACCTGGATGACACCAGTGAGAAGGCGTTCTACATCATTACGGTTCGTGAAGATAACCACGACGTCAGTTGCGGCGGGGACCCGGATATTTCTCCCCGGCTTTTTGATATCAAAGTTGCTCGTGATAACACACAGATACTCACAAATGCCGATAACGCTGATGGCGATTATCGTAGCCTGGTTCCACCCGCCACAAACAATCAATAAAACGGACATCCTATGAATTATCAGTTTAATGAGGGCGCTTTTGCGCTGTTTCCTGCTGCCTGGCAGGACACCACCATGAATATTTTGCGGGATGACGCCAGCGGACTGGCATTAGTGGTGAGCCGGGGTGTGATTCCTGAGGACAGCGATGCGGAAAAAGAGTTTCAACGTCAGTGGGACACGTTGCGCAGCCAGATGGGTCACATTCAGCAGACTGAGTTTGTTCGGGTTACGGCTGGCGCGGATAACGCTTTGCGTGCGGTAGAAGTTGAAACCGCCTTCGATCGTAACGGACAAGCCGTGTGGCAGCGACAGTTGGCGGCCCGGGTTCCGGATAGCAACATCTTAATGATTTTTACCCTCTCCGCGATGCGCGCCTTCAATGAAGAAGACGGCCAGCGCTGGAGTGCCTTCAAACAAAGCCTGAGTCTGAACAACCCACGGAAAGCATAAGCTATGGATAACCGTGCGGCCCGTGTGGGCGATGAGATCATTCACTCCAGTATTTTCGCTGATATCACCAGTATTGTTGCTGAAGGCGCAGCCTACGCCGTGATCGGCGCTGCGGTCGGTGCGGCGGCAACAGCAGCAGCACCATTGCTCGGTGCAGGAATGGCTGCGGCAGGCGTTGCAGCCATTGGTTCCAGCTGTCTGCTCAGCGGCATTATTGGCGGTGTATTAGCGAATGCTGCGGGCATTTCGGATGACATCACTAAAGCGGCCGATGGGCTGGGAGACATGATATTCCCGCCGTCACCAGCCGGTGTGATCGCCAGCGGCTCTGAGAATGTTCACGTTAATGGTCTTTTAGCTGCACGCGCGGCTGGGATGCTTACGCCCGGAGATACGCCGCCACCGGAACCGCAATCGCCCAAGAGTTTCGCAGACTATGGCGGCATGCTGCTCTCTGCGGTGGGACAGTTTGGCAGTGCAATGTGGCAACCCACGGTCGCCTCTGCCGATGCTGGCACCTCTCCGCTGGAGCAGGACAAAGTGGCCTGTGAAAAGCACAGTGCACCGCAATATCTGGCGCAGGGATCGAAAAGCGTCTTTATCAATGGCCAGCCTGCGGTGCGGGCAAAGGATAAAACCACCTGTGATGCCACGGTGAGTGACGATGTTTCCCCCAATGTCATCATTGGTGGTGAAACCGTCACTGTAAGAGAGATTAAAAGTGGCAAGGTGCCGGGCCTGGCCGTGATGATGATCGGCCTTTCCTTGATTCGTGGTCGCCCCAGCCAGATCCTGAAAAATATGCCCTGCGCACTGGCGAGCGCCGTGGGCGGGATGATGGCGGATATGGCGATTAACGCCGCCTTCTCCTCGCTGTTCCCGGTTCATGCCTCCACCGGCGTCAAAGTTCTTAATGATGATGCCGAGCGCGATTTCTCCCTGCCTGGCCGCTTCCCGCTTAGTTTCCAGCGTAGCTATAACAGCCTGACCCAGCGCAGCGGATTATTTGGTCCTGGCTGGGCGACGGTGTTTGACAGCTATTTAACGCTGGATGGCAATCAGGCGACCTGGTTTGATGACAACGGGCGCGAACTGAGTTTTGCGGTTCCCGGTGAAAAAGAGGTGCTCTACAGCATCAGCGAAGGGCTGATGGTACGGCGCAACGAACTGGGTGATATCGCCATCGCCGACGACGACGGTGCGGTATGGCGTCTGTACAGACGTACGGCCGCTGATCCGCAAGTGCTGCGGCTGGCTTCTCTGAGCGATGAGTACGGCAATGCGCTGGAGATGGGCTGGGATGAGCAGGCTCGCCTGGTGCGTATTCATGACGCGCCGCTGGCTATTGATGTCACCCTGCATTACGACGACAAACAGCATGCACAGCGCCCGACCTCGGCCAGTCACTTTGATGGTGAGCAGCACTGGCCATTAACGCACTGGACCTACAATGAACAGGGCCAGCTTGCCAGCGTCACCGATGCCGCAGGCGTTGTCTCGCGTCGCTTCCGTTACAACGATGACGGGTTAATGGTCTGGCATCAACTGCCCGGCGGGCTGGAAAGCGAATATCGCTGGCAGAAACTGGATCACTGGCGCGTCGTTGAAAACCGCACCAATACCGGTGACGGCTGCCATATGCATTACGACTTAGAGGCCGGTATCACGCGCGTCTCTACCTATGACGGTCAACAGCGCGAACACCACTGGAATGCCGCAGGCCTCATCACCTGTTTTATTGATGAGCGCGGCGAGAAGTGGCGCTATGAGTGGGATGAAAACGAACTCCTGACGCGTCGTATCGATCCGCTGGGCAACGCGGTGAGCTTCACCTATGACGATCTGGGCAACCGCGTTGAAGAGAAAGATGCGGATGGCGGTGTGCAGGCGGTGCAATGGCTGTCACACCGTTCTCTGCCGACGGTCGTCGCAGGGGCAGACGGTTCCACAACGAAATACTATTACGATCCCCATCATGGCCTTGAGCGCGTGGTCGATGCGCTCGGGCAGAGTACCTTCTATAAACGGGATGAGTTTGGGCTGGTTGTCAAAGAAACTGACGCGGCGGGTAACAGCTATCGTCGTGAATTCAATGATGCCGGCCAGGTCATCCGTGAAACAGACTGTTCAGGGCTGACGACGCGCTACCGCTATCATCCCCTTGGCTGGCTCAGCTGTGTGACTGCGCCGGATGGTGAAGAAACCCGGTATCACTATGATGCAGCGGGCCGTCCTGTTCTGCTGGAGCGGGCAGAGGGCTGGGAAGAGCGGTTGCGCTGGAGCGACAACGGCCTGCCACTGGCCCATGAGTCAGCCGATGGTAAACGTAGTGAATTCCGCTACGACAATGTCGGACGCTTAATCGCCAACCGTAATGCCCAGGGTGAGACGGTTCAGCGCAGCTGGGACAGCCGCGGCCGGTTGACGGCGCTGCAAAACGAGAACGGCGAGCAGTATCAGTTCGAGTGGGGTGCAGATTCCCTGTTGCTGGCCCAGGTCGGGCTGGATGGCGCTGCCACGAAATACGATTATGACGCCGCGGGCCGCACGGTATCACGCACCTTTGCCGCCGGACATCCTCAGTCCATTACCCATCGTTACCACTGGAGCCGTGCAGGGCAACTGCTGGCGCGGACCACGCCGGAAGGCCAGACGCGCTATCACTACAGCGGTGGTGGTCAACTGGGTAAAGTGTCGCAGCATCTGCCGCTGTCTGACACCGCGTGGAGCCAGCAGGCCGAGCAGGAGATTACGTTTACGTATGATGCGCTGGGCCGCATCGTAGGTGAGCAGGGTGAACAGGGTGCACTGGCCTGGGATTACGACGCGCTGGGCAACTGCACGGCCTTAACCCTGCCGGATGGCCGTAACCTGAAACAGCTTTACTATGGCAGCGGCCATTTACTGAGCATCGCGCTGGACAACCTGCCGGTCACCGAGTTTACCCGTGACACACTGCATCGGGAACTCAGCCGCACGCAGGGCGGCCTGACCACGCGCAGTGAGTATGACCGGTTGGGCAGGCTGCGCCGTCGTGACGTTTTCAAAGGGGAAGCACAGCGCCCTGCGCCGCGCGTCTGGTCCCGTCGGCGGGACTTTGATTACGGCAACAACCTGATCCGTGAAGAGCGCGACGATAACCCGTTCAGCCAGACATTATGGAACTACGATAACGCCGGCCGGCTGCTGTCTCAGGAAGGCGCACAGCCGGGTAATGAGCAGTGGCGCTGGGATGGCGCAGGCAACCCGCTGGATCGCCATACTGCTTCCCACATCATGCATAACCGCGTCACCGAGCTGAACGGTATCCGCTGGCAGTACGATATCCATGGCCGTACCACCGAGAAGGATGACGGCCAGACCCGCTGGCGCTACCGTTACGATGGTGAGCACCGCCTGACGGACGTCATCAGCGAACCGCGGGACCGCAATAAGCCACGCACTAAGGTGAGTTTTCGCTACGATCCGCTGGGGCGACGCATCAGTAAAACCAGCCAGCAACTGTTACAGGGCAGGCCGTCTGGCAACGCCGTCACGACGCGCTTTGTGTGGGAAGGCTACCGCCTGCTGCAGGAGATCCACGACGACATTCCGCTTACCTACGTTTACAGCGACAGCCAGAGCTATGAGCCGCTGGCGCGTATTGATGGCGTGGAAAGCCCGGAGATATTCTGGTTTCACTGCGCGGCAAACGGCACGCCGGAACGGCTGACTGACGGTGAAGGGCAGAAAACCTGGGAAGGTGTGAACAGCCCATGGGGCAAACTGCTGCGCGAGTCTAACCAGCGAATTCCGGTGGTGGAGCAGAACCTGCGTATGCAGGGCCAGTACCTGGACCGGGAAACGGGGCTCCACTATAATCTGTTCCGTTATTATGACCCGGACAGCGGCCGGTTTACCCAGCAGGACCCGATAGGGCTGGCGGGCGGGATTAACCTTTACCAGTACGCGCCGAACGCGCTGGGTTGGGTGGATCCGTGGGGGTTGATGAAGTGTTCTAACCCACCGAAGGGAAGGAAGGTTAATCGGACAGTTTATCGCTTTGAGCAGCCTGACAGGATGAGTACGACATGGACAACACATCCGGGTAATATTAAAGCATCGCATAGATATACAGATGAGGGATTGGGTGGTGTGTATGGAGCAAACTCACGTAAAACCGCTTTAGCTGAGGTAAATGCATGGGGCGTAGATTTATCGACTCGTGAATTAACCAGTAAGAAAGTACAGCTCAATAGTGTTCTAGATCTGACCAGTTCAGATGTCAGAAACCAACTTGGTGTTTCACTAAAAGACATTACTGGTGATTCATATGATGTTACTCATCAGATTGGTAGTTGGGCTAAAGGGGCAGGATATGATGGTATATTGGCACCTTCAGCACGAAACCCAACTGGCTCTAATTTAATTTCATTCTCAGGATTTTAGGTATGCCTCCGTTAGAAAATTATTATAAAGGTGATGAAAAGTGGGATGATTTCTCTGGTTTTTATTCGGAGAGTTATTTGGATGATACGGCTCGTAGTCTTGCAAGGGAATTAGAAGGGCATTTAGATATTGCTGTTGTCATTTATGGATTATTGGGCCCAAAGGAAAGTTTTGATTGGATATATAAAAAAATTCCTGTCCTTGATAATGTGAGTCCGAAAGACTGTCTAAAAAGCGAATTATTACTGAAACGTCTAAAAACGGCTTTAATGCGTATGCCATGCTAATAAAAAAAGTCGGAAACGATCACGGAGATCCTTCCGGTTTTTTTTTATTACTCTATCATCGAGCCCGATGCAGGCCGGGTAATGATCCGGTCGGGATATCTTAAATACCGTAGTGTTCGACGTAGAAGGCACACAACCATAGCTAACCTAGTATGAGTGTGCGGTAGCGTGGGCAATTTATTGCACCATGAAGACGTTATGGGGCACATGATTTTGATTTCAAAGTGCTGGGTGCATCAATGGATTGTACGCGTGATTTTCATCGGGCTGCATCATCTATGCAGAAGGCGCGCAGCGATATCTTGTTCGGCTTGGTTGGCGTCATCCCAATACTCAAAGTGCTATCGTCACTCACCTTATTATGACCAAAACGCCCAGGCAAGCAACAGCATCTGTTACGGGCGAGTTGCTTACTTAAGCTGTAAGCACTAAATCAGTGGAAACGGAGATTGCCTCGACAGCACTTTCCTGTGGCGCAATGATTATTAGAGCTTGCGTAGCTTTAAGCAACACCTGCCCCGACAGCGTCGCATGAAATAAACCATATAGGTCTTCATTACTCTTATCGCGGAACACGCATTCCGCGACTCTCGTCATACCATCCCCTTTTCTCTCAAACTTTAAAACAAAAAACTTGATGCAAGTTGCCCACTGGTGAGTATTGAAGGTGAGGATAGCTCTGTAATATCTAGGTTACTCCGGAGCTATTTCGGTTACGGTAACAACCTGAGCCGTGAAGAACGTGACGACAATCCGCTCAGCCAGACATTATGGAACTACGATAAAGCAAGTTGGCTGCTGTCTCAGGAAGGCGCACAGCCAGGTAATGAGCAGTGGCGCTGGGATGGCGCAGGCAACCCGCTGGATCGCCATACTGCTTCCCACATCATGCATAACCGCGTCACCGAGCTGAACGGTATCCGCTGGCAGTACGATATCCATGGCCGTACTACCGAGAAGGATGACGGCCAGACCCGCTGGCGCTACCGTTACGATGGTGAACACCGCCTGACGGACGTCATCAGCGAACCGCGGGATCGCAATAAGCCACGCACTAAGGTGAGCTTCCGCTATGATCCGCTGGGGCTGAGTAGATGTTCAACGCATAAAGATGAAGAAACCCCATACGGACCAGCAACTCAATCAACCGCTCCTGAGGCTTTGGCAGCCAGATTACAAGTAGAAAACGGGGCAACGTTATATCGTGTTGGTACGACCGGGCGTAGTGAAACAGTAGGTGCACAATTCTGGGCTTTAGAACATCCCCATTCGCCGGGCTATGCGAATAGATATGGAATCCCACAGGAAAATGTGGACAGAAGTAATTTCTTGATGACTGCACGTTTAAAACCTGGGGCTGAATTTGTCACGAGGCCTGCTCCGGGGGGGGGAGAAAACTTGGGGGGTGGGATCGAAGTAGTGGTTCCGCCGGATGCTGTTGATATTCAGAACTTTAATCTCTTTTAATTATGAAAAATGACATTTATTCTCGTTCAAAAATACTAGCTGGCAAGTTGGAGAAACAGTCGGTCAATAGCGCGAATATTGCTAAGGATATTACAGATGCTATTGATTACAGCGCCACATCTGGTGAGGCTCTTATGAAAATTAAATTTCATATAAATAAGGTGTTGTCGGATGCAGATAAATACAATAGTGAGATAGTAAAATTAGCTTTTGATATTAAGAATGATATCATCAAGTTGATTGGTTAATGTTTTCGAGGTTTAATCCGGAAGCAATCTTAACGAACCTTCCGTTTTTTTACTTTAACCTTCTGTCAGGCCATCACCGCGCTCATCCGCTGAAGTGCCTGCCAGGGTTCGCTGCGTTTTTAGAGAAGGTCATGTCAGATCGGTAGCGTGCGCGGGGAAAAAGTCCGCATCGGGATCTTCGGGTTAACGGTCTGCCGGTAAAGGCAAAGGCGTGTTCTTTAATAGGCTTTGAAAGTGGATATTAAAATATTTTGTGATTACGGCATAACTCTTGTAGATAGAGATGGGAAAATCTTTGCTTTGTTCGACTCCGGTGAGCTTGTTCCCGAATACTTTGAAGTTGAAATTAACGAAGAGGAAGCTGAAAAAGTTCAAAAAAGTCAACGGGATGCTTGTGAAGTGATAATTTCTTTAAGTGACAAAATAATAAAGGTACCGAGGAAAAAATAAAAAATTATTATTTTATATCTTTCTTTTAAAAAACGCATTCCGCTTTAAAAGTAAAAAACTCTCTATTGATGAATGTGTAAGTCAGAGAGTTTATTTTTTAACCTCAATGTGTAGGGCGTTTTATCTATGCTGACCTATCTGCAGGAAATTCAGAACTATGTTTCACTTATCTGTGTTTTCTAGGTTAACCAAGCTACGAAACTCAACATGAAACCCCTTCAATAATTGATAAACTAATCGAGAATGGCTATTTACTAAAAGTATGAAATTAATTAATTGTCAGAAAAAGAAGATATTAATCCACGATGGTTTAGAAAATGCTTTCTTGATGAATGATAAGCTGATTTCGTGTCCGTACTGTGATGGCATGGTTTATTATGGATTGCACAATTCAACGGATTTAGATATGTATGAAGAAAAGAAAATGAAAGCTGTAGTCAGCAGTATTAAAGGGTTGAAGTTGACTGGAAATGAAACCCAAGAGTATCGATATAAAAATAGCCAATTAAGATTTTTTGAAACAAAGTGTTCAAATGAATTGCATGATGTTTTAGTTGTTTTTACTTATAAGGAGTTACAGCCTGCTCGTTATGAGTCCTATCTTGTAGGGGTATTTGACAATAATGCCCTCAATAAAGAGTGCTCTTGATTCTGAATCAAGAGTGTTATTTTGCAATGAGGCATTTGTCTTTTGATTTTATGGCTTTTTAGTGGAAAGCTTGGTGGATAAGGTCAACTAAACAACCTGCAGGCTAACCTTTATCAGTAGACGCGGAATGAGCTGGGATGGATTGATAAGTCAGATTTTGACAAGATGTCTTATTAAGAAAAACAGATGAAGACTTAGGTCCATAAGAAGCAGATGTGTATCTTTTTTTTAAGTAAACATAGTTTTGTATATGTTAAAAGTTCATCCTTCATGGATGAGCTAAAATTAATATTAATAAAGAAAATGGAAATGTAAAATTTGGTAGTAGATTAGTTCTTTCTTTCACTTCCACTAAACAAGAGATCTTTCTGATTGAAGGTTTTCGCGCTCCGTCAATTCGTAATTCAACAGGCAGAAATTTAATATCATTTGAGGCGGTAATGGGAATAGAATCGGATTATATTGGAGATGACGCGTGGAGGAATTTAGTTGATTCATTTAGTGGGGCCTACCCAGATGAGGATGTGAAGGCTTTAGCACGAAAAATGAATGATATGAGCGATATAGCTATAGTAGTAAATGGTAAGATTGGTCTAAAAGGTGGTCTTGAATGGAGTGAAAGAAAAATAGCAATGTTGGAAAATATTCGACCAATTGATTGCCTTAATGATGATGTGTTGTTAAAAAGACTTAAAGAGTACTTAATCGAATTGCCATGTTGACTTCAATAGAGTGACATAATGAGTTGAAGCTTAATGAATTCATGGCTAAATTCATAAAGTGTATGAAATTGATTGAATTGCGGCGTGGTTGTTGAAATTAATGATGAACTATAATTCTCTTATAATACTGAGGTTTAAAAAATACTTTTTAATTAATAAATAATTGCATTTATAAAACGACGCACTAAAAAATATCAGTCGTGATACTATAGCTGGACTTCAGGTTGCTACTATAAGCATAATTAAAAGTAACTTCAATAAGGAGTTTTCTGTGACTGAACTCATTTTTACAGGTTATGGTATAGACATAATAAAAAGAAATGATGATTACTACGTTCGATATGACGATGGCACAGTTGCTATGTTTGAAAAAGAATCAAAAATTACTTTTGTTGAAGCACTGAAAGCTCAAAGAAGTGAACGTGATGCCTATGAAGTTATTATTGCTACCCAATCCAGAGAAGGAGGGGTATAGCTTCAATTTTGATGGGGGCTAATTTAAAAATGAATTGATAAAATGCTTGAAAAAACATAATTCTTAAGAAGTAATAAATTAAATGATATAGAATCTGAAAGGCTGAAATGTGTGCTGTGTCAGTTTATTATTGGTCATGAGTTGAGAAGCAACCATTAATCCTAATCAAGTAGTTAAGAAAATAATTGTTAAAATTTAAAATTTGGATAAAGTTATGGAAAAAGTTATTTTCAGTGGTTTTGGTATATTTATTACTCAACAGAATGAGGAGTACTATATAAATTACGATGAGGGTGGGATTGTTAATAAAGATGTTAAATGTAAAGTGAGTCCAGAAGAGGCATTCAAAGCTCAACAAAGTGCACAAGATGCATATGAAGTCATGCTACTCACTCAAAATAGAAAGAAATTAAATCATAAATAAGGCTTGGTGTTTTTATATCTTACAAGAATGTATAAATTAATTAAATCTTATAGTTATGCAGCTTTTAGTACTTTTTGATTATAAGATATTAATTTTTTAAGCAGAGTGCCGATGGTTTGAGGTTGGCATTACGCTAGAGTTGTAATGGAATTGATGAGTTAGATGGAAAGTGGTCACTGCGGTCAGCCATATATTAACGGTCAACAGGATTACTATGGGTTTAGAAGGGTTGAGTCAAAAAATATATGATATCTTGATGTCATCCTCTTACGCTAATGAAGCCGAAGAAATTAATAATCTAATGAGTAAAGTACTCACATTAAATGAAATAGATCCTGTGAGGTTCTCAGCTATTGAAAGTTTACTTTCACGCTGTCATCCAAGATGGTTAGGTGATTACTATGTTAAAAATGTTTCCTATGCGGAATGGATAAGCCTTATTACGCAATTTAAAACAAAGTTGCTTCAGTTGAAATTGAAACAGACGGCAAAAATTAAATATAAAAAGCATTAAGGATTGATATGTTAAACGCCATAATTGTAACTATATTGGATGATAAGAAAGTGGTGTTTGAATCGGTAGGTTGCGGCCAGGACATATCTTGTTTTTCAACGCGTGGCTTTCTGGAAAAAGGAAAATCTTACTGCGTTAGCTTTGAAAACGAAAGTGAACAAATTATAGCGATTACAAAGCTGATCGAAATCGATGCTTTATTTTCATATGGACAGGGATGGGCACCATCTCAGATCATGGATTACTTAAAAGAAAAGAATAAAATCAATATGTCTTATAAAGAAATAGCATGGAGTGGGTCAGGAAATTACGTTATAACAGAAAGGTAACAACCTGTTTTTACAATCCAGGACTTTACCCAAAACGTTTCCCTGTTGAGCCAGTGCAAAGAGAACTTGTTAAGCAACTCACGCAGGTCGTGACGAGCGCAGCGGCTGTGGCAGGCAGTGCTGTCAGTGGTATCATTGCTGCTCCCGGTAACGTGCCGCGCACCGGGCGCTATATTGTGGGAACCATTCAATCGTTGGCGGTATTTTAATGCAATTTTTATCATGGCTTGTCGGGCGTAATATCGCTGAATTACTGCAACATGGTCGCGAAATAGATCAGGTGATCGCACGACAGGATAAGTCCATACTAGCCCGTTCCACTCCAGAGCTTGAACGTTATTTTACACAGCCTTCCGGGTCGCTTCCCAGGCAAAACAGCTTCCCGGTTGCAATAGTTCTGATGCTGTTGCTGGTCGCCTTTGCATTTAATTTGCTGACATTTCTGCACGCGTTACCTCCGCTCAGCCCACAGGTACATGCGTTGAGTTTTTTTGTTCCCTCAATCGTCATTATTGGCGCGATACTCACGGCCAGTTACCTGCTTGCACGAGGCCAAACAGCCGGTGTGGCGGGGCTGGCTTACGTCTGTGCGATGTTGCTTATATCGACCGTTTTACTATTGAGCTACAGCGTTGTTACGGGTAGCCACTCGGGCCTGTGGCTGCTTCTGGCATTGGTTGCTTTGGCTGGTGCTCGCTGGATACTTAACGGGCAGGCTTTCATCCTGTTTGCCATTTACTGCCGGACACAACGCCTTGCCAGCGTTGCCAGGCAGCGTCGCATGAAATAGCCCGCAGGTTGGTCTGTGGTATCCTCTTTGCAGACCAACTCATTCCCCCGTTCCGTCCACATCCCCTTTTTATCCTCGCGTTGAATCACACTCAACACGATAACGCTGTCTTCAGTCTTCTAAAATCCACCACACATCTCCAAATATATCCCTTCCTGTCACCCTAAATAGATTCCGGCCTTACTTACTTCTGTTAAACCTTCCCTTATCAAATTAAGTGATCTGACGCTCATAATGCTTTTTTATTTAGACAACGCTCCCATTTCTGGCCCGCTCTGCCGCAGACATCTTCCGCACCTTAGCGGAAACCGCTTGTGTTTACATACCTTAGGTTTCCGTTAGGCTTTTCATCAAGGTACGGAACAATCCGGCAAGAGGGAAACCATGCTTATTGATCGCGAAAGCATATTCTTAAATAAAGCATTTACCAGTAAAGACGAAGTATTCGATTTTATCGCTTCACATGCGGTTGCTCAGGGATGGGCGATGAGCGTGGAGGAAATAAAAACCGACCTCTGGCTGCGGGAACAGGAATATTCCACAGGCTTTGAGAGTCAAATCGCCATGCCTCATGCCAAAACGGAAAACGTAATAAAAGCCGGCGTGATTTTTATTCGTCTGAATGACGCAATTGAATGGCAAAGTCTGGATGGCGAACCCATAAAAATAATCTTCGCACTGTTGGTGCCAAAATCGGGCGCCAGTATTCTGCACCTAAAAATCATCAACGCGCTCGCAAGCCAGATTGTCGATGACGATTTCAGGCAAGCGTTGTTTACGATCGAAAATAAGGATGCCCTGCATCAGTTTATGATGCAACGAATCCAGTTTAAGGAGGAAGCATGAATATTGTAGGCGTCACGTCCTGTATTGCCGGTTTAGCGCATACACCGATGGCAGCGAAATCGCTGGAAAAAGCGGGGCGCAAGTTGGGACATCAGGTGCATATCGAACAGCAAGGGGCGATGGGGATGATCGATAAATTAACCCCGGAACATATTGCTGAAGCGGACTTTGTGTTGATTGCCGCCGATCGCTCGATTGAAGAAGAAGAGCGCTTCGCCGGTAAGACCGTAATCAGGGTAAAAATCAGCCAGTGCGTCGGACATGCAGCCGAGGTCATTACAAAATGCGTGGCGGCTGTCGAGGCGCGCCGTAACCCGTGATATTGGTGACAAAATGAAAAAAACTATGGTCAATATCAAAAACCATTTAATGACCGGTATCTCTTTTGCGCTGCCTGTCATTATTGCCGGATCGTTAGTGGTCGCGGTGGCCAAAATTATCGGTATCCTGCTTGGCGAACCTAATCTGGACAGCTTCGCTCACGGTAGCGGCCTGGAGAAATGGCTGTATCTTGCCCAGGATATCGGATTTAAAATTATTGGCTTAATGAATTATGTCTTAGGTGCCTATGTCGCCTATTCCATTGCAGGTAAAAAAGGTCTGGCTCCGGGTTTTGCGGCGGGTTTGATTGCCTCTGTCACCGGCTCAGGTTTTTTGGGGGCCGTACTGGGCGGCTTGCTGGCAGGCTACTCCGCGGAATGGGTATCCCGGAAGATCCGCATTACCGGTTCTGCCGCCTCATCCGTGCCCCTTATTATCCTGCCGTTTATTACTGTTGGGCTGCAGGTTGTGGTGATGCTGTTGCTGCTGGGCGATGTCCTGTCCTGGCTTAACAGTTCGCTGATGGCCTGGGTCCAGCGTATGACCGAAGACGGCACCAATACGGTGGTGCTGGCTGCGGTACTGGGTGGGATGATCTGTTTTGACCTGGGTGGTCCGGTAAATAAAGCCGCATGGGGAACGGCAAATGTGCTGTTTATGAGTGGCGTGTATTTACCGGCCATTTTAGTGAATGTCGCCATTATTATTCCCCCCTTAGGCTACGCCGCTGCACGATTCCTCCGTCCCGGTAATTTCAGTGAGACTTTAAAAGAGGCCGGAAATGGCTCGGTCATTATGGGCATTTTAGGTATTTCGGAAGGGGCGATTCCGTTTACCTTAAAAAATCCGGCGCGATTAATTCCGTTAAACATACTGGCGGGGGCCATGGGCTCAATGACCGTGGCGCTGTTTAAAGCCTATCCCATTATGCCGCCACTGGGTGGATTGTATGGTGGCTTTACCGTGGGGAATGCATGGGCTTACTTTCTCGGCGCATTGGTCGGGACTCTGATTATAGCCATAGGTGCAAATTTCTTAGTGGATTTTAATGAGTCGGAAATCATCAACGAAAATATCAATAACGCCTCCGATGATATTGAAATTAAATTTGACTAAAAATTTATTTTAGTAAGGTTAATAACATGAAGAAACGCATGGTTCATCTGTATACGCATACTCACTGGGACCAGGAGTGGTATTTTACCTCATCACGTTCGCGTATTTATTTGTTTAACCATATCAAAAACCTTATCCAGGTGCTGGAGGGTAATCCAGACTTTCCCTGTTATTTACTTGATGCGCAAAGTTCACTTATTGAAAGCTATCTTCAGTGGGCTCCTGAGGATCGAGCCAGACTCACGAAACTGATCACCGATGAGCGTTTGCTGACCGGCCCCTGGTTTACCCAAACGGATCAGTTGGTGATTCATCAGGAGTCTGTTGTCAGGAATTTGTTTTACGGTATGGAAGTGGCTCAACGCCATGGCAACGTAATGAAGCTGGGTTATGTCCCTGACTGCTTTGGGCAGGGCGGCAATATGCCGCAACTCTATCGCCAGTTCGGTATCAATCACGCCTTGTTCTGGCGCGGCATCGCCGATAATACGCTGCACGAAACAGAATTTTTCTGGCAGGGTGATAATGGTGACCGGGTTTTTGCCCTGCAAATGCCATGGGGATACCACTATGGTGGCCTGCTGGATGAAACGCCTGAAACCATGAAAGCCTTTCTTGATGAGAAGATGGCGGCTATAGAAGCGCGCAGTCATCGCCAGCACCTGCTGTTTCCTCATGGCTTCGACCAGGCTCCCGTGCGCCGCAACTTGCCAGAATTAGTCGAGCAGTTTAATGCCCGTGATGATAGTCGCCATTATCAAATCAGCAACCCGCTGACATTTATCAAGGCGCTGGAGCAGGAGGTGGGCACCGACGCGCGGACATTAGAAGGTGAACTCACCGAAGCCAAACATTCACGGGTACATAAAACGATCTTTTCCTGCCGTGCTGACCTGAAGCTACTCAACAATGAGACTGAAGCGCTGCTGGTTAACACGCTTGAGCCCATACTGGCCATCAGCCAGAGCCTTGGGCATGATTATCCAAAGCATATTGTTGCCGACATCTGGAAACGCATGTTTTATAACGCGGCGCATGACAGCATCGGCGGATGTAACAGCGATGATACCAATCAGGATGTCTTCTTCCGCTATAAAGAAGCTAAAGGGCTGGCGCAGAATTTACTGGAGTTACATACAAGGCTTATCACAGAGCGCATTCCGCGCCATCATGATTTTACCTTTACCGTGTTTAATCCTCTGCCGTGGCAGGTAGCTCCGCAAATAACTTTCGAGGCCTGGTTGCCCGGGTTGCCTTTTACCTTACGTGACAACAACGGTGAGGCTATTCCCTGCGTTATTGAGCAGCAGCAGGACCTCACTCAGTATGTACTTAACCAGAGTATCCGTTTAGATCCGGGCAAGCCCTGGCACAAACCCGAAAAAGTCTATCGCACGCGACTCACCGCCAAAAGTCCTGGCTTACCCGCGCTGGGCTATTGCCGTTGGTATATGGATTTTGCTGAAGACGGGGCCACTAAGCCTGATACCAGCAACCAGACCAGTATCGAAAATGACTATTACCACATTCAGGTAGAAGCAAATGGCTTGCTGACGATTACCGATAAGCTGAGTGGGAAAGGCTATAAGCGGCAGATGCTGTTTGTGGAAAATGGTGACGATGGCGATTCTTATAATTATTCCCCGCCGCGCGCTGACTGGATCATTACCTCCGAAAACAGCATGACGGCAGTGCAAAGTCAGAAAAGTGCGATCAGCCAAAGTCTGTTGCTTACGTATGCCCTTAAGGTGCCGGGTGATCTGACCGAAAGGGCGGCAAGAGTGACATCTGCAACGCTCAATTTGTCCGTAAACATCAGGTTGCATGACGACGATCTCATCCGGTTTACCCTGGATGTCGATAATAATGGCCTGAGCCACCGCCTTTGTGTGCACTTTGCCACGGATATCTGTGCCAACGTGTCATGTGCCGATCAATTGTTCGGCGTCGTAACCCGGCCTGTGCAGTTAACTAATGCGCTTCACGTGTGGGAAGAAGAACGCTGGCAGGAAAAGCCGATCTCGATTGAACCGATGCAAAGCTATGTCAATGTGCATGATGAGCAGCACGGCTTTACGCTGCACACCAATGGCGTTCGTGAATACGAAATCGTAGGGGATGATTTCAATACGCTCTCGCTGACGCTGTTCCGCACGTTTGGCTTTATGGGTAAAGAAAATCTGCTTTATCGGCCGGGCCGCGCGTCCGGTGAAAGTATCGTAGAAACGCCCGATGCCCAGCTGTTGAAAACCTTGTCCTTTACTTTTGGCTGGCGAACTTACCGCGGCACATTCGATGAGGCCCAACATGCCCGCGTGTCGAAAACCTGGCTGACCGAGTTTCCCGTTTATCAGGACAGCGACTTCCTGAACGGACGACTGCGTTTTTGTTGGAATGATGAGAAACGCGATTATCCCGAAACCTACAGTGCGCTGAATCTGCCCGCGACGTTCAGGGATGCGCTGGTCAGTGCGGTGAAATGTGCGGAAGACCACAGCGGAATCATTGTCAGATTTTATAATCCCCATCTCGAAACCGACGTCGTCATTCCATCACTCCCGAATGCACACTTCGTGATGCTGGATGAGGTGACGCCCATGCCGACGCGCCTGACGCTCAGGCCAAATGATGTGCAGACGGTGCAGATTAAACGGATATAACCATGAGACTGTTCACCAGCAAACGGGTCAGGGACATCTTCATGACACTCGCGCAGGGCGATATCACGCAGTCCGCTCTGGCAAAAGAGATGAAGGTGTCGACAAGGACCATCCGTACTGACCTCAAAGAAGTGGGCGATATTGTCAGGCAGTCTGGTAACCGTCTTATCTATACGCGCAAAAAGGGCTTCTCTTTACAGGTTAGCGATCCCGATGCCTTGAATCTGTTACTGCATCAGTGCCAACAACCCTGGAAAGAAACACGTTCGGGTGCGGAGCGTCGCGCGGCCATGCTGGAGGCACTGTTGTTTGATGAGCAGGGCGTGATGCTTGCTGAACTGGAAGCCGAATGGTTTATCAGTATTTACAGTCTTAGAAACGATATGGCTTTGCTGAAGCGTCACGTTTCTCTCTATCAGTTGCGTATCGTGTCGGAGGGCGATGACATCTTTAAGCTTAAAGGCAGCGAAATTGCCTTTCGGCGCTGTATATACGACCACCAACTGCGGCTCACGCAGGCCACTCACGGCGGTAATAATACCGACCTGGTCAGGGCTTATCCAGACTGTAGAAACGTGTTAAGTCGCTTTCTTAGCGATAAAAAGCTCGAAATAAGCGACGCGAACCTGCATTTTTTAAGTCTGATCGTCGCTATTGCCCAGGAGAGAATGGCGCGAGGGAAATGGCTACTGGATTTTGAATTTTGTGATGCCGAGCCTGGCTGGAAGACGCTTGCTGAAGCCTTACTTCAGTCATTATGGATTAACCCAGCCGTGCCGTTTCCGCAAAGTGAAATAGATTTCACGGCCATGAACTTTATTGCCTTTTGTACCACCACCTCCAGCCATGAATGGGTCCCTGAGGCATATTCTGTTGAACGTACAATCATGAATCACTTTTTGAGCTACGTGAGTACATCGTGGTTTATTAACGTGAATTACGACGCGCTGTCACAGGCTACGCTGTTAAGCCATATCAGAGCCATGCGCGTTCGCGTCAACAATGCGATTACGATCGTTAACCCGCTACTCGAACAAATAAAGTGCCACTATCCGTTAATGTATGAATTAACGCTCAGTGCATTCAGCGAATTAGATCAGTTTTTCACTGCTACCGTCAGTGCCGATGAAATCGGTTATCTGGTGATGCATATTGGTGCGATTCTGGAAGAAAGTATCTGCCATCAGAGTGGTCAAGGGATGCGGGCGCTGGTGGTCAGCGATCAGGGAATGGCATCGACGCGGGTGGTCTGTCAAAAAATCATGAGTCTGTATCCGGGTTTGCGCATCGTCAGGCAGATCTCCGTTGAGCAATATAGTCTGATGTCTCACGTTGAAGAAGATATTGTTATCAGTCTGGTCAATATCGTTGAAAAGAATAAACGTATTATTCTATTGCCACCGTTTCCGGAAAGATGGCAGCTTGAGAATATAAAATATTATCTGGTGTCTGAAACACAACCTGTTAATGCGATGCTTAATTATTTCTCAGCTGACAACTTTTTTGTCCTCAATGCGGGGGATTATACTAAGTCATCGTTAATCACCTTTCTTTGCGACAGATTAAACGCGCAGGCGCGGGTGAATGATCATTTCCTGGCGTCTGTTTTAGATCGGGAAATGCGTGCATCCACGCTGCTGGATGACAAAATCGCCATTCCTCATCCTTTAGCGCCCATTGCGTTAAGTACCCTGGTCTCCGTTGCCATTTTTCCCGATGGCATTGAATGGGATACCGGCAAACGGGTAAAACTGGTTTTCATGTTGGCCATCAGCGAAGACCACTTCATTGACAGTATGTTGATATATGATTTCCTCACCAATATTCTGCACGACGATATTATAGAAAAGATCAGTCAGTGTAATAACTATAACGAATTTATTACGACCTCAAAAAAATACTTCCCTTAAAGGTTTTATTCACTCAGGGTTATTTAGCATAAGGAGTTGGCTATGAAATACCGTCATTATTTCTGGGGGTTGGTTTTTGTCTCTTCAGCATCCTTTTCCGCGATGACATTTGATACAGAACAAGGTGCGCTTACACTCTATGGCGATGTTGAGTTTAATCTCGATGGTGCAAGCAGAACGGGCCAGATTACCTCATTAAAAACCAGTGCTGATAAAAACTGGAAGGCAGGAGAGGCGGAACGCTGGGATATCAATGGCCGAATTTTAATCGGGCTGGATGGTTACCGTAGCATGGCGGATAAATCCTTTGCAGGCTTTAGCGTGCAACCGCTGGCTGACCTGTCAGGCGGGCTTGAGTTAGACGATGCCGCCTTTTTCTTCGGTCAGGAAAAAGACTGGAAGGTGAAAGTGGGTCGTTACGAAGCCTTTGATATGTTCCCGCTTAACCAGGACACGCTTATCGAGTATTCCGGCAATACCGCTAACGATCTCTATGAAGATGGCTATGGCTATATCTACATGATGAAAGAGGCGCGTGGCAGAGGATCGGCGGGTGCCATCCAGCTGAGCAAAACAATCGGGCGTTTTTATTTTGAATTAAATACCATGGCGAATGACGGAACCAAATTGTTTCAAAATGGCGAATACCATGGCAATACGCTTGAGCATAAAAAGAATGTGATCTATCTACGTCCGGTTATCGCCTGGAACGGTAACGATGTAACGGCGGCGGTCGCCATGGAAAGCAATGTGGTGAGCAATGCGTATGGTTATACGGACCAAAATGGTCAGTTTCAGGATCAGTCCGGGCGCAACGGTTACGGTGCAACGCTAAGCTGGAATGGCCAGCGCGCCAACCCGGATAATGGCGCAGTCATCAATCTGAGCACGGCGTATATGGACGCGAAGAAAGAGCAAAACTTCAGTGCGGGTCTGAATGGCTTATGGCGTGATATTCAACTCGGCTATATCTATGCGCGCAACGATGTTAAAGAATTTACGCTCCAGCATCTCCCTACAGCCAGCCTGAGCGACTTCATTTTAGGGAAGTATGACATTCACACCGTGCATTCCTCGTACCGTTTTCGCAATGTAATGAATATGCAAAATTTCGATATCTATCTGGGCGCTTACTGGTCTCAGGTTCATGCCGATAACCATAACGAAAATAAAGATCGTTATGGCACCCGTGTCAGGTTCAAATATCACTTCTGATTACCGGCTGATGCTCTCTGTACTGGCACTGACGCGTCATACAGAGAGCGGTCCTACTGGCCGTGACATCTGTAACAGAACAGGTGACAGTCACCTTAAAAAAATTTTTTTCATCCTCTTGAAATTCCCCGAAACGATCCTATAAATTTCTCTGAGCAACGGGGAAGGTCCCCACGCAGATGAGCTTTTGAATGAACCATTAATTCAGGAGGTTATCACTATGGCATTACGTAATTTCCCTGTATTTCCTTCTGTCGCGGATTCCGCATTCTCTGACCGGTTTAACCGTATCGATCGGCTTTTCAGCCAGTTGACCGGAGATGCGCCCGTGTCGGTTTCACCCTCTTATGACCTCAGACAAACTGACAATGAGCACTATGAGCTCACCGTCAGCGTACCCGGCTGGAAAGAAAGCGAGCTGGAGATCGAGGTGGCGGGCGGTCGCCTGACGGTTAACGGCCAGAAAGAGGAGGTGACGGATAACGAGGCGGACAAAGCAGGTCAGAACAGCGGCTGGTTACATCGGGGCATCAGTCGTTCAGACTTCCGTCTGAGCTACAGCGTGCCCGAACATATGAAAGTGACCACTGCCCGGCTGCAGGACGGATTGCTGCGGGTCGGTTTGCATCATGAGGTGCCAGAAAGCGAGAAACCTCGCCGCATTCCGATTGAACACCGCACTTCCGAGGCAATTGAACATCAGGCTTAATGGCAGTTTGACCCGACAGCGGGGAACGTGAACAGCGCTCTCCGCACTATGTTATCAAGCGGATAATCAGGAGGCTGTTATGAGAGTCATCAGCGTGCCCGAAGATCGTAGCCTGTATCCTAAACTGGTCGGCGAGACCGTCATGGCTGCCAAACTGCAGCTGGGCAGGACCCGCTTGTCGGTGAATTACAATAAAGTGCCAGGCGGAATTCTGCCTGTGCTGGTGGTGGATTTTTACAACGAGAAGGGCAAGCTCTACACCCTGCGTTATAACCTGCCACCGGATACCCCAGAGCGTACCGATCGCCGGGTATCGTTGCTGATGCGCTTGATTGAGAAAGAGGCCAACGAGGAAAAGCTGGCTGAGGCGGTTTAACCGCTTGTCCCTACAGTGAAATCGAGGAGATAGGTTATGTTGAATACATTGATGCTACATAGCTCTCTGGGTGCTGGCATGTTAGCCATTACCGCCAGCCTGTTTCAAAACCGATTTAAATAGTCTGTTCTGTCGTTCGTTATCCCCATCTTTTGGTGCCGCTCAGTCGGCACCTTTTTTCATTTCGCCAGAATGCTTGTTTTTTCAAAACCCAATAGTTATGTTATAACATAACAAATAACGAGTGGGTTAACATAATGCGGCCTGAGACGTTACGTCCTACGGAGTCGATACTGCGGGTGAACATTGGGGCGCTGTACAAACCCGATGGCGGTTACCTGCTCAATGACATTACCTTCAGCCTCCGGGCAGGGGAGCGCCTGGCCATTATCGGGCCGAACGGCAGTGGTAAAACCTCATTGCTGCGGGCGATAAGCCGCGAGCTGGCGCTACAGCAGGCCGAGATTGCACTCAACGGGCGCTGCCTGAAAACATTTACCCGGCAGGACTTAGCGACATGTGTTGCCGTTATGGCGCAGAACGACGTGCCTGATCTGCGGTTGTCGGTTGAAGATTACGTTGCACTTGGACGCCTTCCTCATGCCCGCACCTGTCCGCATTCTGTAAACCAGCGCATTGTCAGCGAGGCGATAGCGGAAACGGGGCTGCTGGGGTTACGGCGACGTTCGTTACATGCGCTATCGGGGGGAGAACGGCAAAGAGCCATGCTGGCGCGCGTTCTGGCCCAAAAGCCACAGCTGATATTGCTGGATGAGCCGACCAATCACCTTGATCCCCTGGGACGACATGCGCTGCTGACGTTAATCAAAAACAAAGGCATCACGGCCGTTGCGGTGTTGCACGATCTGTCACTGATTGACGGCTTTGCAGACCGCGTGCTGATTCTGTCGCAGGGCGAGCAGGTGGTCTTTGATACGCCAGCCCGAGCCTTGTCATCCCGTTATCTCCGGCCGGTGTTCGGGTTAAACAGTTTTACCGTACCGCATCCCGCTAACGGAAAACATTTACGCATTTTCGAGGTGCCAGACTGTGCCTGAAAC
>Ga0308162_1001026_pt1 | contig 24778 bp, 18 predicted proteins | sample PhySR2_FD_201370 | JGI IMG/M metagenome (GOLD analysis project Ga0308162, IMG submission 201370) | Phyllosphere microbial communities from UC Gill Tract Community Farm, Albany, California, United States - DLSLS.R2 | ecosystem: Host-associated > Plants > Phyllosphere > Unclassified | place: USA... | reverse complement strand
AAAGGAAAAGGCCTGCCGCAGATGTTCGTCTTGAATATAGCTCGCGACTTTACTGTATACGCTTCGCCAAGCTTGTAGCCGCCCCAATTGTGGCGCCGCACGCAGCATATCTTTAAAAGAAAGAAAGGGGACTGTCCCTAATTTTAAATAACCCTCTTTAAAAACCGCTTGCGAGTAGGCGAGAAACCGCTGATAGCCTTGTACATCTGCGGGATTAAAAGCCAAAATCTGACGGTCAAGTTCAGCTTGATCGTTATCATAATCGAACACTTTACCGTTCTCCCAGCAAAGACGATAAAAAGGCTTCACCGGTAGCAGTTCGACATAGTCCTCAATACGTTTCCCGGCCAATTCAAACAGTTCAAATAGTGCCGTGGGGTCGGTGATAACCGTCGGTCCCGCATCAAAGGTAAATCCCTGTTCTTGGTAGACGTAAGCACGACCGCCCGGTTTATCGCGCTGTTCCAATAATAGCGTAGGGATGCCTGCAGCCTGTAAACGAATGGCTAACGCTAACCCACCAAATCCGGCGCCGATAACGACTGTTTTTTTCATTCTCTCACTCATTTTATAAGCGGTGTAATAATGGCTTTTATCGCCGCGATCACCGGTACGGGAGGTTTGCCGCTGACCAGACGGAGTTTATCCCACAGCGTTAACTGCCCCGCATAAAAGCGAGTGATCAGCGGAGCCTTAAGACGATAGAATCGTTGCATCACTTCCCAACGCTGCGTCGCAGGGCCGGCAAGAAAAAGCATACGATTTAATAGGCGAAAGAAATGCTGCTTTCGCCATGATTGGCGTGAAAATTGGTAAGTCAACGAGCGTAAGCAAGGGCTAGTCATACAAGACATCTTCGCTATTTCATCGGCTAAGGCTACGGCATGTGGCAGTGAATAGCCGGTGGTGGCATGATAGAGATTTGCCCGTAAGCCACTGGCGGCGAGAGGCTGTCCCGCCCAGAAGCGGCTGAATTTCCCTGCTAAAGTGATCGGTAAATTTCCGCACTCTTCGCGTAATAGGGTCATCAATTGCCAACCCTGATCCTTAGCATACTCGCTGATATTTATTCGTCCGCGGTCCAAAGAGAGATCGGCATGATCAATATAATGCGTATCTTCGATCAACAACTGATCCTCTGTCAGCGGTAAGGTGTAGACAAAGCGGTACCCTTGCTGCTGATCAACCGTGGCATCCATTAAAATTGGCCGTGTCAGCCCATGGGGAGCGGCAAGCTGCCAAACTTGCCCGACAAATGCTTGCACACCAATCGCCATCGACTTGTCGGGGCGGAACCCTCGACCATCAATCACGGCATGCGCAAAAATTTCCCGTCCGTCCTCCAGCTTGACCGAATGCTCGCTCAGCGTTCTCACGGCTGTTCCGGTCATGATTTGTCCGCCTAAGCGGTCGGTCAATTCGGTGGCGAGCTGCTCGGAAGTCAGAGTGTAATAGCCTCCGGACAGGGTACGGCGTAGCATTGGAAAGCGGACATCATAGCCAGACCAGCGATAACAAATATAGGGTGCTAACCATGCAAATTGACTCTCCGTTAAATCATCACCATGAAATGACCAGGTATGATTTCCTAACGGCTGGGCTTCGGCTTCAATAAGTAGTAACGAAAGCTGAGGCTGTTGGGCGTTGAGTCTGAGCGCAATCAGCGTATTAGCTAATCCTGCACCGACCAAAATCAGATCGTAATCAGCCATGTTCACCTCTGGCAACGACCGGTTGCCCACCGTGCAACGCTTCACTGGCTAATAAGGCGGCCTGAACGCTGCCTCCCGCCTGATCAATCGATTGTTGCAGTCGCAAAAGATTAGCGGCTATCTCTGGCTGCTCACGTAAGTGACTAAGTTGCGATCCCCACGATTTACTGCTCGCAAAACGGGATAACTTCTGCCCTACCCCATGGTGCACAACACGCGCGGCAACACCGGGTTGGTCAAATGCCAGCGGCATGACCAATAACGGGGTTAAGTGCTGAATACTGTCCAAAACGGTGTTCATTCCCCCATGCGTAATCGTGATATCTGCGGCGGCAATAGCTTGTGGTTGGTCGATAAAATCCACCACCTCGACTCCCGCCGTTTTTTCTAAGGCGGCGCTTTGCCCTGCCGTTAACCCACCACAATGGGCGATCAGTAAATCAGCCTGAGCATGCTGACAAGCGGCAATAAGCTTCTTAAACACCGAATAACGATGCCCTTGCAAAGTGCCTAATGAGGCATACACCTGACAACGCTGAGGATCTGCAGCAGAGACCGGGACGGTGAGCGCCGTCTTGGCGCGCAAAGGGCCGACACAGTGGAAGTGCTTAGGTAATTGATGGCGCGGAAAATCGAGTTCTGGAATTAACTGGCTTAATTGCGCTAACGGCGAGAAACAGTGATGGAGCTGGGTTATCCCATTTAGGCCAAAGGCTTGGGCATAGTGCGCCACAACGACGTCGTGTTTACGCATCATCCAGTCGTAGATACGCTCACTGGTTTCATAGCGCTTATAGGCCTGTGCAGTTTGTTGATAAGCGAACGGCATAACCGCCAAAGGTAAGCCCGCTTCGCGATTTAACGGTAGCGCACAAGCGACAGAGATATAAGGCAGATCCAGTTTCTTTGCTACTAGCGCACCTCCCGGCTCCATCTGATCGACAATCAGGCCATCAATCGATAACGCTCGGCAGGCTGCAGGTAATTCGCGACAAAATAATTCGGTGCTTTTCGCCATATCGCCAATCAGACCAAACATTGAGGTCCCAAAAGGCTTCGCTGCTAAAGATAACGTATGGCGTAACGTTCCCGGCGGGTGGGTCTGCGTCCCCAACGGATAAAAGTTAATGGCTGGCGAGCGAATCAGGCTACGGACATCGGCTTGTTGAAAAAACGTAATACGGTGGCCTTGTTCAATCAGTGCCAACGATAGCTGTTCAAGCGCATGAATATGGCTAAAGAAAGGTGGAGCAATGACCGCGTAATGACTCATCGACGTTTCCTAGCCTACCGCAGCAAGTTTTTGCGCAAACCACTGTTCGACAAATTGCTGAGTTTGTCGGCTGTGCTGGCAGGCTTGCGAGAAGTGTAGGCTGACATTTCCAAGATGATCGCGCAGCTGCTTTTCGCTTTTTCTCGCACCAAACAGGTTAACCCACGTCGATTTTCCAATATCTTGATGAGGGTCTTTACCTGTGAATAGCGAGCCATCCGATAAATCATCGAGCAATTGAAAGGCTTGGCCTAGATTAAAGGAGCAGTGGCGGAGCTGTTCACGTGTCGTCTCGCTAGCACCTACCGCGATAGCGGCCATTTGTAACGCAGCGCAAAATAGCGTGCTGGTCTTATAGTGATTGGTCAGCGCGATCGCTTCTGGAGTCCGAGCGTTTTCCCCTTCGCTTAAATCTTGATACTGGCCTTCGACCAGCCCCTGTACCCCAATCGCATGGGAAAGCTCCGCAACCGCAAGATTCTTGGCCGAATCGCTGATCCCTTCAGCTTGGCTGATAATCTGAAACGCCTTACTTATCAAAGCCACAACGGCCAACAGCGCCACCGCCTCGCCGAATTTTCGGTGAACGGTCGGTTGGTTACGGCGCAGCTGGGCATTATCCATGCAAGGCATATCATCCATGATCAGTGAGGCGGCATGGACAATTTCGATCGCACAAGCAAAATCGAGTAACCCCTGTTGCGACGATCGATATCCTAGATCTTGTGCTGTCAACAGCAGCAACAGTGGCCGAATGCGTTTACCGGGCGTTAAGGTCCCCTCGCGCATCGCCAAACTGACTTTTTCGCGCTCAGACGGGTTAGGAAGTAGGTGATCTAATCGCTGTTCTATCGCGCTAAGGGTGAGCGTAATCGGATCGGTCGCCCTTCCCTCGCTCTTTTCAGTACCGATCGACATAGCCGCCCCTTATTACAAACAGGTTAAAAAATAGAGTATTTATCATTACTTTAAGCGTAGCTGATTCAGACTAAAATGTTAGTGAAAAGATGAATTTAAATCACTTTTTACCGTCAGTTGTAGGCGGTCAAGAAGCTTATCAATATTTGCCGCAGAAAAGGGGGCTTGCTGGAAAAAAATAATCTGCCCCTGAGCCGTGGTCGCGATGACGGCGGCACTCTCGGGCTGAAGATGCCACTGGTGAGCCACCACCCCACTGCTATCTAAAACAAAATGGCTTGATGGCGCGTGTTTTTTACTCTTCAGGATGCTGTGTTCAACAAAGGGCTGGCTCCCCCAGATGCTGTCGTCGGTATTAACGATGGTCGTCAAGCCAACTTGTTGATTCACCCACGGCGTGCGGGCAAGTCTTGTGACGACAGGATCGAGCTGCTGTTTAGCCGCCAAACGCCCAGCAACATGAATAATCAATTGAGGGCGTGATTGGGGCCACTGGGCCTGCCAGGGTTGACGGGTATCGCCCCCTTTACCGAGGATAATTTCGCCCCCCCGTTGTACGCTAACGGCGGGCACTAAGCTTCCCACGCGTGGCAGCTCGGCACCTGCCATCTGCCCGACAAATAATAGCCCAATGAGCAAGGCGATTTTAAGGCCCACTCTCTTCATCACTCAGTCCGCTTTAGCTAGGATCCTAGCGTTAAGCATAGCTTACCCTAATCACTGCGGTGAAGTAACGGATTGAGCAACCGCTGGCTGTCGGCTAATTACCCTTTTTTCAGGCTGTAGGAGTGCCATGGCGCAGAGACTGAATACTGCCAAGCTTCCCGTTGCCCAGAACATGGCATCGTAGCCGTAATACTCCGCCAACGCGCCACACAACATGGGCGAAATAATGGCAGAACTATTCGCTATCGCTAAGGTCATCCCGCTGTAAGCGCCCACCGATGATTTTGGTGTCACATCAATCACCACTGACCAATAAATATTATTAATTAATGCATTAAAGGCGTTACCCAACGTCATTAAGGCGATAACCGCCGCCGCTGAGCCAACGGAAGGGATCGCAAGGAAGCAAGCTGCCGCCCCGGCCAGACTGACTACCGCGAACAGATTGCGTGCCAGACGTAAATTTTGATAGCGTTTCAAAAGATAATCACTGATCTTACCCCCACAGAGTACGGTGATTGCCGCTCCACTCCACGGGATCGTGGCGATATACCACAACGCGTGTAAATCGTAATGGAAGGTATCTTGCAAATACTTGGGCATCCACGTAACTAAGGTGAAGGTGATGTAAAGAAAGCTAAAATATCCGAGTGCATTACAGACTAAGGTCCGGGAGGTAAAAAACTGCCACCACGCGAGCTTTTCGTCGGCAACCTCTTCACTCTTCTGGTTTGTAAGGATATAGCGGTGTTCAGTGGTACTGATCCGAGGATGGTCGGTAGGACGATTATGAAAGCCTTTGGCAAAGATAATCATAACGAGTAGCGAGCAGCATCCCAGTACGATAAACATTGATTGCCAATGTCCGGTTAATAACATCAAGCCTACCGCGATAGGCGCAGTAAGCATTGCACCAATTTGTGTACTGAGTAGGCCAATGGAGAGTGCAGCCCCTCGTTCATGATCCGGCGCCCAATAAGCAATCGTTTTATTCATCAGCGCATACGCAGGCCCTTCACTGACCCCGAACAGTACGCGACATAACGCAAAACCCATTAAGGCAGATCCACCGAGTAGCGAAATACCAATTTCTCCCGCCCAAGCGGTCATGATTTCTAAACAGGACCAACAGAGGCCGGCAATAAGCCATATTTTACGGGTCCCGTAACGGTCAGCAAGAAATCCGCCACAGAGTGACCCAAGCAGATAGCCAATCCCGAAATAGCCCAGTAATGCCCCGAGCGCGACCTTACTGAGGTCATAGTGCTGAGCAATCGCCGAGGCGGCAAAAGAGAGCGCTCCCCGGTCGATATAGTTAACTAAAGCCGCTAAAAAAAGCAGTCCATAAATACGATAACGGTACTGTGACATTAGGCCGACCTCTCGCGTTGCGTAAAAGAGAAAGCTAGCAAGTGGCGTGCCAACCCAGCTATTTGGGCGGTAACAAGCGCTATAAGGAGTCATCGTGATGCGCTTAGGTCTTATCAATTTTTACTGCGAGAGATATCACAAACTAGGGGGAAGTTTATCGCCCGTCCTGCCACTTAAGGTTACTGATACAGAGAGTTTCTCCAATTGATTACCGATACGTAGCTTTATGCCGCAAATCAATAACGAGAGGCTAAAAACTCCGTATAGTTTTTCAGCGGTTAATCTTTACTCGCCTTCTTCAAGGAATTGAAAATGATGACGGATATACTCTCCTTTCTCTTGGCAGTTACCCCCCTTGCCCTATTAATTATTCTTATTTTGATGTGTCGCGTAGCGGTGCACTACGCCGTATTGATTACGCTCATCGTCACTTGGTGTATTGCTGGATGGCATTTTGAATTCCCTTTACAAGCCTTGAGCGTAGCGTCGCTCTATGGTGCGACTAAAGGGCTGTGGCCGATTGTGATCGTTATTTTTGCCGCAATTTATGGCTATAACCTTATGCTCGCAAACGGCAGTATGGCCGTAATTAAGCAGGCTTTAGCGGCCATCAGTGATGATAAACGAATACAAGTATTAATTATCGCATGGGGATTCGGTGGATTTCTTGAAGCGGTGGCGGGTTATGGAACCGCTGTCGCCATCCCGGTAGGAATCCTGATCGCATTAGGCATTACGCCCCTTAAAGCGGCTGTCGTATCGTTAATCGCTAACTCTGTTCCCACAGCCTTTGGTGCGGTCGGCATCCCTGTGATTATGCTGGCCGAACAAACCGGCTTGGCCGTACAAACGCTAAGTACGCATATTATCCTGCAGTTAGCCGCCTTTAATATTCTTCTACCTTTTGTATTGGTGGCAATCATTGGTGGCGGCGTTAAGGCTATTCGTGGTGTATTCTGGATTACACTCTGTTGTGGCGTTGCGTCACTACTTCCTCAATACGTGGTGGCGCGCTACTTGGGTGCAGAATTACCCGCCTTCGCTGGCAGTTTGGGCGGCTTGATTATTACCATTATTCTTGCCCGCCATCAAAAATCTGATCGCGCCACAGAGGGAGTCGCCTTCCCCACACTGTTTAAGGCCAGCGTCATTTATCTCTTCACCTTTATCTTTATTGTACTCTGCTCGCCTCTCTTTCCAGCGATTAAGCAGAGCTTAGGCGCAGTCTCCAGTCAGATCGCTTTCCCTTTAACGGCAACAGAAACACTAAGGTTAAAAATCGAGTGGCTTATCACCCCCGGCGTACTGATTCTGCTCGCATCATTAATTGGCGGCGCGATTCAGGGGAGCCGACCGCAACAGATGCTTAGCCTACTCTTTACCACCCTCGGCCAACTAAAAAAGTCTATCGTTGCAATTGTAGCGATCGTTGCCATGGCGACCGTAATGGATAAAAGTGGCATGATCACTGTAATCGCCACAACTTTAGTTGCGACGACAGGCGTTGGCTATGTCTTTATCTCACCCGTGATCGGGGCATTGGGGACCTTTGTCACTGGCAGTGATACCAATGCGAATGTCCTATTCGGTAAGCTACAGGCAACGGCGGCACAACAGTTAGGTATTGATCCCCACGCCCTCGCCGCGGCGAATACAGCTGGAGCAACTGGGGGTAAGATGATCTCTCCTCAAAGTATCGCGATTGCAGTGTCGGCCAGTAAACTGGAGCATCTCAGCGGTGATATAATGTCCACCACCTTGAAATATTGTTTACTTTATATTGTCTTATTAGGGATAGGTATCGGCTTGTTCTATACAATCTAAAGGAAATTTAAAATCACCGATTAATATCAGATACCAATTAATAATAAAGCCAAAACATATCGGCTTTATTATTAATGAAGATACTCTTTTTATTTTCTAATAAGTAAAAGCACAAACCACCTGTGTCGATGAGCTAATTTTATCCTGTCAGTAAGCATTGCATCTGCATCCATAATCTATTATGCTCACAATTCTCATATGGGTAGAGAAAAACACTATTCTTGATGCAGACTAAGCAAGGTATTCTCTATCATAATGGCAAACACCATAGGTTATTCCCATCAATAAAAAATCGCTCTGTGACAGAGAAAAAATACCTACCGAGCTAGATAATATTATTTATCAACAAGTTACTTTACTACTCTACTTTATTAAGCATTTTTGTTTTTTATCTTCTCAACAAAAAAAACTCCCACTGTCCGAACATCACAAAAAGTGAGGTAGCTCTTCTCTATTTGTTAATACAACAGCACTGCGTACTGCGTATGATCGTTGGGTATTCTCTGAAAAGGTGACTTAATGCCGAAAATTATCTCAATCGTACCAGAAGTTGAAATCGTTTTTAGTCTTCCACGCGGAAAAGTAATTGAAAATAAAAGTATTATCTATCTTCTCGCCCAGTACATTGGCACTACTGTGAACTTCGATGATATTACTAAAGCTCAACTATTTTCTCTCGAAGAAAAAATGAATGATTTGGTACTTATTATTAATCATACTGATTTTATTTTTCTTACTGATAAAGAGCATGAAGATAATCATTCTCAAGGTTAGGGTAGCTTAAAAAATCTTTTATTTAGACGTTTATTAAATCGTAATTAATATTTATTGGATATTAATAACTTAGATAGCAATCCCTACCAGTAGTTAATAACGACTATAACTTATTGGCGTAAAATAAGTGAATCGTGAATAAGGGGGACTCCCCATTGTTTGGTTCGATAGCCGCCTCTAGAGCACTCTGTCGTAATCCTCAATCATTAACTTAATACGTTAATTTAATGATATAGATTAGGCTATGGCGATTTCTTTTATCTGGGATATGTAACAGGGTGATAAATCGCTCAACGCTAACCTCCTCCCCCTGAGGCGGAAAGGTTAGCCATGAGCTCCTGATTACAATACACTTGATAAAAACTCACGTAGTCGTGGATGTTGTGGATTATCAAGTAGCGAATGGCTATTGCCGGATTCGACAATATTACCTTGGTCCATAAAAACAATGTTGTCAGCCACTTCACGCGCAAATCCAATTTCATGAGTTACCACAACCATTGTCATTCCTGATTGCGCGAGGTTTTTCATCACCTGTAGAACATCGCCGACTAACTCTGGGTCTAAAGCTGATGTTGGCTCATCAAAAAGCATTACTTCCGGTTGCATCGATAACGCTCGGGCAATTGCTACGCGTTGCTGTTGGCCACCTGATAGTTCGCGCGGCCAAGCATTAATACGATGTGCAAGGCCAACTTGCGTAAGCAACGCCGTAGCACGTGACCTTACGACACTGGTACTTTCATTACGGATACGTTGCGGTGCATCCATAACATTCTGTAAAACTGTCCGATGAGGAAATAGATTAAACTGTTGAAAAACCATTCCAATTTTCTGACGCTGACGAGCACTTTTCGCCTCCGGTAACTCAACCAAATAATTTCCTTTTTGACGATATCCGATCAATTCTTGCCCTATATGTACCGTCCCAGAATCAACCTTTTCTAAATGATTAATACAGCGTAACAAGGTTGATTTTCCGGATCCTGATGGACCGAGAATCACTGTTACCGAACCCGCCTCCATATCAAGATCAATATTATGCAGAATTGTTTTCCCTGAAAATTGCTTACAAATACCTCGTAGTTTTATCGATTCACTCATGATGATGACTCTATCTTTTTCGATTTAAAACGAAACCATTTCTGCTTATCCGGCACATTGCCTCGGCTATAAAAGGCTTCAACATAATATTGCCCGATAGACAGCACTGAGGTCATAAGTAAATACCAAGCGGTGGCAACCAGTAATAGCGGAACAACTTCATAGGTCCGTTGATAGATTATCTGCGCAGAATAGAGGACATCTTGTAGTGCGATAACCGAGACAACAGCAGTGGTCTTTAACTGGCCAATAACTTCATTTCCAGCAGGAGGTAAAATGGCCCTCATCGCTTGAGGTAGTACCGTTCTCCGAAAAATTTGGCTAGGGCGATAACCCAGCGCTTTGGCGGCTTCGAGTTGACCGATACTCACGCTTTGAATACCTGCTCGTATAATCTCTGCTGCATAAGCAGATTGATGCATGACTAAAGCGATAACAGCCGCACTAAAGGGGCTAATCAATTGGTTGGTTTTGACCGACCAAATCTCACCATAAAAAGGCAGTGTTAAGGATAATTTAGGGTATAGCGTAGCGATGTTGTACCAGAGGAATAGTTGAACGAGCATTGGTACTGCACGAAAGAACCAGATATAGACCCAACTTACCCATGCGAGTACAGGATTTGCTGAGAGGCGCATAAACGCTAAGACGGTTCCTCCCGCGAAACCCAACAATACTGATATGCAGGTTAGCTTGATAGTCATCATCACCCCACTAAGAATCGAATCTTCTGTGAGGTTTTGTAAGACGACATCCCACTCGAAGTTAGGGTTATTCGCCACTGAAGAGGCAAAAAAGCCTAAGAGGAGGAGTACTACTAATGCACTAAACCAGCGCCCATAATGCCGATGTTCGATAATCTTCAAGGCTGGGCGTTCGGAAGGATGCCGGACATTCATCGAGCAACCTCTTCGTTTAAGCCTGCCTGCTTAACTGCACCAAACCCTATTTGCCAGTTATCAAGGATCTTTCGGTAGCTGCCATCGGCGATAAGTGAATTTAAGGCCGCTTGCATTGGCTTCTCCAATGGTGACGATTTTGGTAATGCAATAGCAACAATAGTGTCTTCAATCGTCAGTTCACCGGCAAGCGCGAGCGGCTTAACTTGGCTGACTTGATAGCGTAGTCCTTCATAGGGGCCGAAGAACATAGGCACTCGTCCGCTGATTACAGCCTGAACGCCGGCTGGACGATCAGGGAAAATCGGGATAGAAATCGCGGGTTTATTCTGGGCTTTACACTGATCACTAGCCGCTTGTAAGCGGGTGACCTGAGAAGTTCCCGCCCCAGCGCCGATGGTCTGTCCACAGAGTGCGATAAATTGTGTAAAAGGTCCAAGTTGTGAGTCTTTCCGAGCAATCAACGCAAGTTTCGACGCATTGTAATAGCCGATAAAATCCACCTGCTTTAGCCGCTGCTTAGTCGCATCAATATTCGCGGCCGCAACATCATAACGTCCTGATTTTAGACCGGGGATGATATTGTCAAACCCCCCCGTATCGCGCCAATGAACAGCTAGACCTAATCGCTCTGCTATCGCGCTAACGATATCAATCTCTCTTCCCGCCAGCGTCTTATTATCAGCTTGGTAAAAAGTGGTTGGCGGAGTATTTGGATTCGTCCCGGCAACAATAAAGCCTTGCTTTAGAATAGACTGCGGTAAGCTTGCATGAAGAGAAGGATCTGCAGCAACATGCACACTGCTAACATAAGGTACATTCTGCTCAGCGGCTAATAGGTTCTTAGCCGGCACGAATGCTGCGAATAATGAGAGGAGAAGACGCTTTTTCATCTATTATTCCTTATTAGTGCTGAGTGGGGAAACACTGTTAAAATTTATGGCTGGTGACGGCAAGCCAAGGTTTTCACGCAAAGTTTTAAACTGATATTCAGTCCGGAATAAGCCTCGACGTTGTAATTCAGGGATAACTAATTCAACAAACAACGCCAATTGGTTAGGAAGAACAGCTGGCATGATATTAAATCCGTCCGCTCCCTCTTGCTCTAGCCAATGTTGGAAATCATCAGCAATATCTTGCGCAGTTCCTATAATAACGCGATGGCCGCGCGAGCCGGCTGCTACCGCCGCCAGTTGTCTAAGGGTAAGATTCTCACGTTTTGCCAGTTCTAACAGCAGCTTCACGCGACTTTGACCGGCCTCAGTCACCTCTATATCAGGAAGGGGTTGATCAAGCGGGTAGTGTGAGACATCAACACCAAAGCGAGTCGATAGCTGTTCGATACCATTATCGATATCTACCCACTCATTGAGTTGATGCCAAGTAGCCATTGCCTCTTCGCGGGTACGTCCAACAATCGGCATTACACCCGGCAAAATTAATAGATGGTCAGGATTTCGCCCAGCCTCTTGAACAAATCGTTTCTGGCTACGATAAAATGCTTGGCCTTCGTCCAGTGAAGCTGCTGCAGTGAAGACTACTTCCGCCGTTTCTGCCGCGAGCTTTTGCCCAGCAGGAGAAGATCCGGCCTCGATGATCACCGGACGGCCCTGAGGTGAACGCGAAATATTTAGTGGGCCTTGTACTTGGAAAAAACGCCCTTGGTGGTTAGCCGCATGGATCTTATTCTCATCAGAATACTGGCCTGTCGCTTTATTTTTAACTATCGCTCCAGGCTGCCAGCCTTCCCACAATTTAAAACTTACCGCAAGGAATTCTCGGGCCATCTCATAGCGCTCGGCGTGATTAGGTAAATCACTACGGCTGAAATTTTTAGCGGCATCTGTCGAGAATGAGGTCACCACATTCCAGGCACTACGGCCATGGCTGATGTGATCAATAGACGAGAGTGCGCGGGCTAAATGAAACGGTTGGTCAAATGTCGTGGATGCCGTTGCGGCTAGGCCAATGTGGGAAGTCTGTACCGCTAATGCAGACAAAAGCGTTAAGGGCTCAAGGCGTGACATCGTGGAAGGCAGGCGATGTACGCTCGTGGCAAGTGCATCACCAACGAAAAACATATCGAATAACCCTTGTTCAGCCGTCTTAGCAATCCACGTAAACCATTCAATATCGGTAGGGGATCCTTGTGCCTCGTCGGCGCGCCACCCTCCAACATGATGACCTAATGCTTGGACAAAAAGCCCTAAACGTAATTGACGCTTAGGCGTTTGATTAATTGCCATGATGAATCCTTAATCGTTATGAGCAGAGTAGTGATGCGAGCTGCTCTAGCTCCTCACTACTGTCTAATGTAATCGTTGCTGAAAACTGTTCAGCGATTGAGGGAGGGAGTAACGTTAAGCTCAGCGCTAATTTTTCCTCGACATCGGTATAAATCGCTGCGGTTTCTTGTCGCGTTACGCAGTGGCTAATTTGTTGACCATCGGATAAAAAAAGAGTGACACGATGAAAACGTCGATCAGGATCGAGCTCATCAGCGGGAGCGGAAAAGTCCGGGCACCGTTTAACGCGAGCGGCGAAAGAGCGTAGTGTCGAATCAACAGGAATTGCCGTGTAATGCTTGAGCGCGAGATGCCCATTAACTAAGGCATCCACAATGACATATTCCAAGCTAAAACGGGCTTGTACACCATCGACAGGGCAACAAATATTGGGGGCGGTATCCGCACCTGGAGGGAAGCTGACTTCAATGCGGGTAATTGCCGTATAAAGATCGTCAACACCCAACTCGACACACCTTTGGCGTAGCACGAAGGCAGCCTCTGCAGCGCTGTGTGTACCGCCACAAGTCGGATATCGCTTAAACTCTAGGCCTGGTTCTATAATACGCCATGGCATGGCCCAGTCGGCTAACAGCTGTCGAGGTTGCTCCGCATGGTAACCGAAAACGTTTAAAAAGCTTTCCAATACCCCGTTCTCTTGTCCAGGAAAGTTAACCATCGCGAGCTGCACACTATTGACTGCGCTACGTGCAGCAAACCCAGAATGTAACGGTTTAGTCGCCGAACCAAACTGCGCGCGTAACCCTGAAGACTGCGTTGCTGCTAAGCCTAATGCTATCTGTGTTTGCTCGCGAGAGAGTTTTAGCCATCGGCAACATGCCGCCGTCGCAGCGATAGGTCCTAGGGTAGCCGTACTGTGCAGCCCCATACCATAATGCCGAGTGCCTATAGCGCGCCCCAAACGTCCAGCTACTTCAACACCAATGATATAGGCATCTAAAAAATCATCTACTCTATACCGGCCTAGGGCAAAGCTCAGGGGGAAGAGACTCGAAAGAATCACGGTTGAAGGATGCCCCCGAAACGCCGCGTGATAATCGTCATAATCGAGTGCATGGCTGAGGTATCCTAGCCTTAATGCCGTGTTTTCCACTGATTTAACGGCAGGGAAACTATCCAGCACGGCCTGCTTTCCCTCATCAGGGAGTGAACCGTAAAAAACGGGTAACGTACTGGCCAAAAAGTCTTGTATTCCTCGGCGAGCCGCGTCTCTCTCTTTATCGGTCGGCGTATGAGTAAAAAGTATTTCTGCAAATTCAGCCGTCAACGAGATATCCAAGCGCACCCTCAAGAAATCATAAGTAAAATAATGATCGCCTATTGTCGAGGTTTCATTTCTTCGTAGCTAATAACAGAGTGTTATAACTCATAAAAAAATAGGATATAAGAAAGAAAATTATAGTTTCGACTATCAAAACAGTATCACCCCACGCTTTTATAAAAAATTTTAACTCATATAAATCATAAGGATATAGTGGAAATCTCTATGGGATAGCAATAGAAAGAAGTCCCCCTGATATTCATTGATAATTTCATTTATCTTGCTTATCGCTTAGTGAAGGATTTCATACATTAGTGCGCCGCTAAACCGGTAATAAACTGTTTTGCTCTCGCACTTTGCGGGGAACTAAAGAAATGCTGCGGTGCTGATTTCTCAAGAATTTTACCTTGATCCATAAACCATATGGTATCGGCGACTTCTCGGGCAAAATTCATTTCGTGGGTCACGCACATCATCGTCATCCCTTCTTGGGCTAATCCCCGCATGACACTCAGGACTTCTCCTACCATTTCCGGATCGAGAGCTGAGGTAGGTTCATCAAATAACATCACTGGAGGTTTCATTTTCATTATCTCGTGTCACATAAGTTAACTCTGCAACGCCAATCACCATTGCTAAGCTCGTCGCAGACACTAAGGTGTAGTACTCAATAACTGATTCACTACCCGACAAATCGTCTCGTTATCCTGGGGTTGATGTTGTTGCTTCTCGCTCCACTCTCGCATTGGCCGCTGATACTGCTGTGTAAGGCGGGTACTTTGCTGACTCAGCGCTGTAAGTAAGGGGGCAGCCATCGCACCGCCACTAAAAACCGTCTTTCTAAAGACCGGTTGTTGGTTGGAGTAGGTCATTGGGCCGAGAGTGACCGGTATTGCTGAATAATGATTTACAACACCTTGCCAAAAAATTGCGCCGTTATAACTTTGTGAATACCACGCTGTGCAGTCGACAGGGGCCGTCATAGCAATGCTAACCGGCTCCTCCGGTTTAAAAACGGTCTCCATCCACTTAGCCATTCCTTCCAGATACCACCGCTGTTTAAATAATGCGTAACCGTATTGATAAAGGTGGAATAGCTCGTGCGCTGGCGTCGGATTATTAGTGGGATCGAGACGATTCAAGGTTCGGCTATTTTTCTAAATCCAGATGCTTTGCCTTCGCGCTCAATCGTTTTTGCCCCAGAGGCATCGCAGAAAACCGCTGGGGTTTTAAACCGCCAGATCCTCTGTTGGGGATCGGTGGGCCAACTTAGTGAACAGGAAAACCGGCGCTGAGCGTAATTGTCGAGAGTAGTCTCATTAGGGATAGCAACCCCCACCTTACCGTCATACAGTATGGCATTCGCTGCTAACTCTTGTTCAAGGATGGCATACGTGAAGTCGGGGTCAAAACTGAGTCCGAAACGGAAATAGTTACGCTTTGTTTTACCCAGCTTATCTTGTAACCCTGCCCAGCTCATCTCTTCGATATGATCGACTCGTTCAACTCGTAACCAACAGATTTGGAGATCGTGTTGTTGCCGATACCGCTGAATAAATTGCGAGCCAGATGTCCAAGCCTGATTAAAAGTCTTCCCGGTCGAAATATGAGTGTATGCGTGCTGTTTTCCATCGCAAAGACTGAAGAATAGTATACAAGCAGGATAAGGAGCGGCATGCTGGGGCGCGTTAACGCTCATCATTTCAAAATGCGCCTGTTGTAATAAGTCACTTAATGCCATGTTTAGCGTTACCTTTAAAGTGTGGCAAATCGATTAACGTTCTCGCAGGGCTTCTCTTGCTCGGTTGAAAGGCTTGATTAAATAATCCATCACCGTTCTCTCACCGGTTTTAATATCAACGGTAGCAATCATCCCTGGGCTAATCGCAAAATGTTTACCGCGTTTATTGACCAGTGAATCATGGTCAGTACGAATATAAACACGGTAATAATATATTTCTGGCTTTTGTTCATCTTGAATCGTATCCGGTGAAATCGTTTCAACTACACCGGGTAGACCGCCATAAATGGCGTAATCATAGGCCGTGATTTTTACCATCGCCTTTTGACCTGGATGGATAAACGCAATATCCCTCGGTGAGATACGGGCTTCGATAAGCAAACGATCATCGACGGGGACGATTTCCATTAATTCGCCATTCGGTGCGATGACCCCGCCAATGGTGGTCACTTTAATATTTTTGACAATCCCCTGTACCGGTGAGCGAATCGTTAACCGACTCACGCTATCACTACGCCCTCGAACCACCTCCGCTAATGACGCTACGTCAGCATTGGCTTTAGAAAGTTGTTCGCGTGCGTCCACGTAGTAATGGGTTTTTAAATCAGTAATCTTTAGCGCAATATCCGATTGCTGTTGCTGCAACCTCAGCACTTCCACACTACTGGCTGCACCGGTTTTCGCCAAGCGCTGAGTAATAGTGAGTTCACGATTAATCAGCGACATCGAGTCTTGTAGCTGTCTCATCGATTGGGTTAACTGATCACGGCGACTTTGATAGAGGTGCGTCTCTGCGGCTAACAAATCAGGATAAGACTGTAAGCTAGCTGGGAAGACTAGAGGACGATTATTCACTTCCGCATCCAAACGGATGCTCGCGGATAACGAGGCCCGGTATTTCGCTTCGCTCTCTCCAACGTTAGACTCGCTACGTGTCGGATCCAATCGTGCAACCACCTGCCCCAACTTCACACGCTGACCTTCTTGCACCGGTAACTCAGTGAGCACCCCACCATCCAGCGACTGCAACACTTGCTCGCGTGAGCTGGGGATGACCTTTCCTGTACCGGTCGAGACTTCATCGACTTGGCCAAACCACGCCCAAACGCCGAAGATAATTACTAACACCGCGAGAATCGCGATGAGATACGCTGACTTGACGATATGCGCTTCGTCCATCTCGCCGCCACTCAATATCTCAGTGGGATCGTAGGGTAAATAGCCTTTATTGGTGGTAGTGGATTGGCTCATAGCGTCGCTCCTTGAGGGCTAGTCTCTTTCCCTTTGGTTTTAAATAGCTCTTCACGTGAGGTGTCCATCGCAATACGCCCCTCTTTTAAGACAATCACGCGTTCCGTAAGCGATAAGATAGCGGCACGGTGGGTGGCGATAATTAAGGTACGATGACCAATCCATTTTTCAAGCCGTTCGATAAACTGTTTTTCGGACGGCTCATCAAAGGATGCCGTCGGCTCGTCCAGTAGCACGATATTCGGATCGCGTAATAGCGTACGCGATAACAATAACGATTGACGCTGGCCTCCTGAAAGTCCCGTTCCCCCTTCCATAATCGGATGCTCTAACCCTAAAGGAAGTTGTCGAATAAAATCGATGGCCCCCGTCAGTGTTAAGACTTCAAAGATTTCTTCGTCATCACTGGTAGGACGTCCAAGCAGCAGGTTATCGCGGATAGTGCCATGAAATAGGCGAGCTTCTTGCGTCAGTAAGCCAATATTCCTGCGCATGTCGGCCATATCGATATGTTCTAGACTTAAATCGTCAAGCCGTACTTGACCAGAAACCTTCTCCAAGTTTCCACTCAACGCTTGTAGTAGCGTCGATTTTCCGGCCCCCATCCGTCCCAATAAAGCTATTTTTTCCCCTGCGTTAATCGACAGTTTGTTCACTTGCAGCGGGATTGACTCATTCTCTTGGCCATAACTAAAGGTGGCTTGCTGTAGCTCATAGTTACCGTGAAGTAGCGCGCGGTGAACCTTCATCTCATCCGGATGATCTTCAACTGGCAGTGCCATCAGTTGATCAAGACTATGTTTCGCCACCTTGACTTGTTGCCAACGAGCGAGGACTCCACAAAGCGCTGTCATCGGCGCGATCATTCGTGTCGAGAGCATCGAGGCTGCGACCATGGCACCCGTGGTAATATCCCCACTAATCACTAGCGGTGCACCGACCACTACTACTGCCGCATAGACTAAACTTTGAATTGTGGTGCCCCAGGCAACCAGACCATGGGTTAATTGACGAGTTTTTACGCCAGACTCTGCGGTGATGCTGATATAGCTGTTCCATTGCTGTAGGAAGCGGCTCTCGGCCTGCATCAACTTAATATCTTGGATCCCTTGTAAACTCTCTACCAGAATAGCGTTACGTAAGGTCACTTCCTGTAGATTCTGCTGGGCTAAGCGGGCCAGTTTTTTCTGATAAAGCAGTCCAGGCACTAGCATGATAATCACCGCGATAGGCGCAATCCAACTTAACCAAGGCGAAACGATCACCAACACAAGTTGAAACAGTAAGAAGAAAGGGAAATCCACCAGAACGGAAACGGTACGCGAGGTTACCATTTCACGAATTTGCTCGATCTCACGGACTTGCGCAATAAAACTGCCTGTCGAACGAGGAATGGCTGAATTTTTTAACCGTAGTGCATGGCCAAATACCCGATCTGAGACGCGAATATCGGCACGCTTGGCCAGTAAATCGGTAATATGCCCCCGTGCCAGCTTCAAGATAAACATGAAGACCACGGAGATAATTACCCCGCCAAAGAGTACATATAGCGTAGGATAGGATTGTGCGGGAATAACGCGGTCATAGACCTGCATCGAGAATAAGATGCCTGAGAGCGCCAACAAGTTGATCACGAACGACGCAACCATCACATGTAAGTAAGGTTTTATGTCTTTGATAATCAGCTTTTTCAGCCAATCAGGCGTATAGGTCGAGAAGTATTGGACGGTGCGACTGTCTTTAACCGGCGCAATAGGACGAAAAGCAACCACCCACTCCGTTTGCTCTAGCAGTTCGGTCACACTTATCTGACTGACTAACCCGCCCTCTTCCATAAAACGTACACCGACACAATCTTGTCCATCGAAGCTTTCGATGACCACAACTGAACCGTTTTTTAGGGTTGCGACCAACGGTAAACGAAGCCCAGAAATTAACTTTTCCGATTGATCTAATAGGGTAAATTTTAATCCAGCAAGTCGGGAAAGGTGCTGTAACTTAGTTTGCAGGCTTTGTTCCGATAACCAAGGTACGGCGGCATCCAATGCACCGGGGGAAAAGGATTGGCGATAGTGTCTCGCGATTAACGTGATGGCATCGACCCATTCGTCGCGTTGAGTTGTAGTCTCTTTTTTAATCATGGGCGAATATCCACTCCCTGAATGCGGCGGTTATCTAAACGGAATACTGAACGCATCATGCCGGTACTGAATAGGCAATCGAGTTGTAAACTGTTGAGTTGCGCCAATGTTTGCGCTTGGCTAAATTTAGCTTGGAAAATTTCTTGATCGACGTTCAACAGGTCAAGTAAGGGACGTGTGCCTAATTGCAAGTATTGGTCTTGATAAAGCCCCAAGGTTTTCTCACCAAGTGCCTGTTGCCGCTGTTGAATCACCAAGGTTTGCCCCAAGTTAGTGGCTTCATCTTGTGAGGTAGCTAATTTTTGATAGGCCTCTAACTGTGCAGCTTTGATCGCCGCATTGGCCGCCGATAAGGCTTGCTCTGCTGCGTCACGAGAGGCACTTAATCCCCCACCTTGGTAAAGTGGCATTTGCATACGGATAGAGGCGGTATATTGGGTCTTGTCCAACTCGCTACTGCCCGAGTAGTGGTCATTTAAATAATGCGTGACTTCCGGCTCTAAGGAGATGGTCGGCATCATTTGGGCATTGGCATTATCGACATTAGCTTGGGCTTGATTTGCTCCCGCCCACGCCGCCAATACCGATGGGATTAATTTATAATCTGGATGCTGCACCGCGCAGGCTCGTGTTAACGTTTCGGGCACATCTTGCGTAACTCGGTTAACCCCTTGTACGCCAATATAGGTCGCGAGGGTCGCCTGCCAGCGCTGCAAAGATGCTTGGTATTGCATCAAGGTTGCTTGGGCTCCCTCTATACGGGTATCGGTTTGTACCACATCGGAAAGTGGACTGGCTCCCTCAGTGTTACGCTGCCGGATCAAGTTACCAATTTGTTTTAAGGAGTCGAGCTGTTGAGTGGCCATAGTGACCAGCTGCTGATACCCCTGCACCTGAACCACCGCTGAAGCGGTATCGTGGGCAACTTGGTCGATGGTTAGCATCACTTCGGCCTGTTGCTGAGCGACCGCAGCATTGGCGGCACGCACAGAACTGGAAACCTTACCGAAGTCGTATAACATCTGAGAAAGAGAGATATCGATCGAGGGCGAATAGCCTTTATTGGTGTAAGTGTTGCTGTAACCATTATTCACCCCAGCATTCACTTTTGGATAATACTTTGCTTTGGCGACATCGACATTCGCCGATTGCTCAAATAACTTACCGACTGCTTGCGTAATGGTAGGGTGCCAGTTAACCGCCATCGCGACCGCATCTGACATATCCAGCGACTGACCATTATGCACCGACCCATTCGGCGTGACGCTATATAAATCTGGAAGGTTCTCCTCACCAATCATCTGTTGTGCACTGATTATCGACTCATCAGCCAGCGCCGGAACGCTAGTGATAATGCTGATCCCCAACACCCCCCGAACCACTAAATGACTTAAGGTGATCAAGCAAAATTTCTTCATAAAACAACTCTCTTGCATCGACAGTAAAACTTTTTAATTTATTACAGACGTAAAAAAGCGAGAGTTGCCTCCCGCCTAATTATTATGATGACGAATTGTGGTCAATTAATTCATCGAGCGTGACGTTCACGCCTTCAAGAGTGACCAGTGTGGTTGAGCTGTACGCACTGCCCGTTCCATCCCGGTCAATCGAGACGACGGTATTACCATCGGTGTGACTGACAGAAACGTAGTTCCCTAAAGTACTCGACTCACCGTCCCAGCCAACCAATAGCGCCGAAACGTCAATGTGGTCACCATCACTGACGGAGAAGTCAGTCCAAGTATCGCTGCCATTGCCTCCAGTGTTGTCATCAGCCAGCAGTTTATACATCACAGTATCTGCACCACTTTCTGTCGTGAAGGTATCGTCATACGCCGTACTCGTGATGGTATCGGCATTGGCGCTACCCGTAATCACCGGATGCAAATCGATGGTTAAGTTAGCGGTCGATGAAGTGCCATCGCTATCGTTCAATGAATAACTGAATGTCTCCTTAGAAGTAATGGTCGACGTATCGATACCTGCTTTTAAGGTGTAGGTATAAGAACCGTCATCCGATAACACTAAGGTTCCATATTTACCGTACAACGTGGCCGAATCACCACTCACCGCACTGCCGCTCGCATCCGTAATCGATTTATCACCCCCGCTTACCGTATACGAGACCGAGGTACCTGAAGCATTATTACCCGTTATCGTAAAGGATTGATATTCACTCCCAAAGGTATCAGCGACGCTATCCGAATCCGTACCGTCTAGGATATTGCCGGTTACGGTTTCAGATTCAGTGTAGTGGTGAGTCGTATCCACCGATGTTCCAGAAAGTGAACTGGTAACAGTAAGTGCTGTTCCGCCAGCACCGCCTAAGAGCGCAGAGTTAGACGCGCTATACACAAAAGTGACGGTATAGTTTCCTTCGGTTAATTCGCCAAGCCCGAGTGAAGAAAGCGAAATAGTTTGAGTCGAAGTATAAAGGTTCAACGTGGCAAGCGAGAAGCTTGACAGCGTGGTCGACTCAGACTCTCCTGTTGTTTCATTTAGGATCGTTAATGTCCCAGAAATTGTCGTAGTGGAGAGATTGGCAATTCCTAGTATCGTATTATTTGCGGCACTAAACTTTAATACCAAGCTTGCACTATCCAGCATGGTGCCTGACGCAACTGTGAAAGACTCTGTCGCTGAGTTAGATACAGTGGCGCTTTTTGCAATAGTTAAGGCACTAATCAACGTATTGGTGGTATAGGTTAAGCTAGTACCGGCTGCCAACTCAGTATCAGTACTGACAGAGACCTCGTCTGCTACTGCCGTAGAATGAGTCCCTTCAATAGTCAGTGTTAAGGTCGCTGTCGCAGTCTGACCTGATGCATTGGTAATGGTATAAGTAAAGACATCCGACTTACCGATGTCGCTCGTCGCACTGGTCGGTTGATAGCTATAGCTGCCATCCGCGGCGATAGTAAGCACACCGTACTCCCCTGTAATAGTGGTTGACCCACTACTTGCCACAGTAACCGCACTAGCACCGTCAACACTATTGGCTACCACACTCGTTACATGAATGCTGGTTCCCGTATCCGCAACGTCTCCGGCAGTATCAGAACTTAATACATTACCGCTGGTATCACCGAAAACATACTGCACAGAATCGGTAATATCGACGCTCAGTACCGTCCCAACATTCGCGCTCACCAACAAGGACAATAAACGTCCAACTACGGAAGATGAGTTAGCAGATGATACGGCGACTGTATAGGTTCCGGAAGTCAAGCCCTGGATATAGACCGAACCACTATAGGTAAGGTTAACCAGCCCAGAGTTAATTGTTATAGCGTTAGACAGCGTTTGAACGACTTCACCTGTGCTCGTATCAATGACCGATAGGTCTGCACTAAAGCTATTTAACCCTAACAGCGTAAGCAGCGACGTTAGTCCCGCGACTGCGCTTAATGCCACGCTTCCGCTCACATCCAATGTGACGTCTTCCGATGTATTATCACTCACCGTAAACTTAAAGGTGTTGGACGAGAAGAGTGATACATCGACCACACTGAGTGCGGTCAACCCTATCGCTTGAACGATGTTTCCTGATGTGCCTGTAAGATTATCTTGAACAGCGGTAACCGTCGCCGTATGCGTATCGGCATTGGCTATAAGTTGGTCATCTGTTCCCGACCCACTGTTATCTGAATAAGTAATTGTTCCCTTATCTGATTCATTGTTCGATGAGTCAGTAAGCGTTACTGATAGGTCTTTATTGACAGATAACCCTTCCGGTAGTTTAACCTCAAATGTTCCATCGTCATTGACTGTCCCAGTCGCCACAACATTACCGTTACTGTCGTATACTTTAACGGTTGTACCTTCCTCACCTTTACCTGATAGCGTTAAAGTACTGTCATCTATCACCAGATCAGTCGGTTCATTTGGTGCCGTAGTATCTTTAGCCGTTACGGAAACCGCTTCGGAAGTATTCCCTGATGTATCAGAAGCTACAACGCTGATCGTCTGACCATTCGTTTGTGCAGCATCTAACGTGACAGAGAAGGTTCCATCGCTGTCCACTTTCCCGGTTCCAAGTGCTTTACCATTTGCATTGGTAACAGTAATAATTGATCCGACTTCACCTTTACCTGTAACGGTCACCCCATCATCGCTTAACACAACATCAGTCGGTGCTACTGGCGCGGTAGTGTCTTGTGCAGTAATAGATATGGCAATGGAGGTGTTACCCGCCGTATCGGAAGCTGCAACGCTCAGTACCTGTCCATTGGTTTGGGCTGTCGTCAACGTTACAGAGAAGGTACCATCGCTACCAACCGTTGCACTGCCAAGAGTGTTACCCTCGGCATCTTTGACCGTTACAATCGATCCAACATCTCCTTTACCTGTCACTGTGATGCCATAATCGCTGAGTTGAACATCACTAGGGACCGCTGGTGCAGTCGTATCCGGTGCGGAGGTAGTGGTTGCTGCAGAGGTATTCCCCGCAGTATCTGTCGCCGTCGCGCTTAAGGTTTCACCATTGATTTGTGCTGTAGTTAAAGTAACGCTAAAGGTGCCATCACTACCAGCTGTTGCACTGCCCAAGGTGTTGCCATCAGTATCTTTGATGGTAACGGTTGAACCAGCTTCAGCCTTACCTGTGACCGTATCACCATCGGCACTGACCGCCACATCACTCGGCGCTGCTGGCGCGGTAGTGTCTGGTGTAGAGGTGGTGATTGCTACTGAGGTATTCCCCGCAGTATCTGTTGTCGTGACAGTTAAGGTTTCGCCATTAGTTTGTGCTGTAGTTAGGGTAACGCTAAAGGTGCCGTCACTACCGACTGTTGCACTGCCCAAGGTGTTGCCATCAGCATCCTTGATGGTAACGGTTGAGCCAGCTTCTGCCTTACCAGTGACTGTCGCACCGTCATCACTGACCGTAACATCAGTCGGTGCAGCAGGTGCAGTCGTATTTGGCGCGGAGGTGGTAGTTGCTGCTGAGGTATTTTTCGCCGCATCCGTCGCTGTAACACTTAGCGTCTGAGCATTGGTTTGTGCTGTAGTTAAAGTAACGCTAAAGGTGCCATCACTACCGACCGTGGCACTACCCAATGTATTACCGTCGGCATCTTTGATGGTAACGGTTGAACCAGCTTCCGCTTTACCAGTGACCGTATCACCATCGGCACTGACCGCAACATCAGTCGGCGCTGCGGGCGCCGTCGTATCTGGCGCAGTAATTGTTGCCGCTGCAGAGGTATTACCCGCCACATCCGTCGCCGTGACAGTTAGGGTTTGGCCATTGGCTTGTGCTGTAGGCAGTATCACGCTAAAGGTGCCATCACTACCGACCGTAGCACTACCCAATGTATTACCGTCAGCATCCTTGATAGCGACAGTTGATCCTGCTTCGCCTTTACCTGAAATCGTTTTACCGTCATCGCTAAGCTGCACGCCACTTGGCTCTGCGGGTGCGGTCGTATCCGGCGCAGTAATTGTTGCCGCTGCAGAGGTATTACCTACCGCATCCGTCGCCGTAACACTTAAAGTTTGACCATTGGTTTGTGCTGCAGGCAGTGTCACGCTAAAGG
>Ga0308162_1001024_pt1 | contig 24815 bp, 12 predicted proteins | sample PhySR2_FD_201370 | JGI IMG/M metagenome (GOLD analysis project Ga0308162, IMG submission 201370) | Phyllosphere microbial communities from UC Gill Tract Community Farm, Albany, California, United States - DLSLS.R2 | ecosystem: Host-associated > Plants > Phyllosphere > Unclassified | place: USA... | reverse complement strand
CTTTTCTGATCGGGACATCAGTCTTATCAGTGGAGAACGTTTGCAGCAGGAAGGGCAGTCTGTCCGCCATCCGAGCCTGTGGCAGCGTCTGTTTGGGCACGACGTCGATAAAGATGAGGCGGATGTGTATACCCGAGCAATGGACAAGGGCGGCGTCGTGCTGACCATCCGTACTGAGGAGGAGAAGCTGGCCCGCGCCATGACGATTCTCCATTCTCATGACTCGGTAGATGTGCCGTCACGTATGCAAAGCTCAGTCGGGAACGGCACCACCACACCGGGCATTAACCCGACCGCAGGCAAGCAGTTTGCCGGTGAGACCAACGACCGCCCGGCTGAGCCGCTACGCACCTCGCTGACCGGTGATGAGAGCGAAGCTGACATTCTGCGTCTGGCCGAAGAGCAGGTGGAAGTGGGTAAACGTCTGGTGAGCGAAGGCTCCACCCGCGTACGACGCTATACCGTGACCGATACCGTCTCTGAAGATATCTCGCTGCATGAGCAGCATGCTGACATCTTCCGCCGCTCGGTGAATGAACCCGCGCTGGCCGGTGAAGTGGACTGGTCAGAGAAAACCGTCGAAGTCGCTGAGACGCATGAGCAGCCGGTAATCAACAAAACGACCCACGTGAAAGAAGAAGTGGTGGTGCGTACCGACGGCAGCGATCGTACCGAGACCATTAATGACACGGTGCGTCGTCAGGAAGTGGAGATCGACCATGCACGAGGTGGTCTGGAGAGCGAGCTTCCGGGTACGACAGCAGGGGTAAAACCTGCTGCAGCGGGTGCAGCGACACAGTCACCCGGCGCGCACAACCATGACCACAAAGAGAGCCTGACTGAGAAAGTGAAGGATAAAGCTGGCGAAGTGAAGGATAAGGTCGAAAACAAGCTGCATCATGACCATACGCATTGAGGCGCTCATCCTGACAACAACAGGCGCTGATGGGTATTGCTGATACCCGATGCTGAAGATGCAAGGAAGAGCCAACCGCGAGGTTGGCTCTTTTGCGTTGTGGGGGAGGGCAATAAAAACGGATAACGGCGTCAAATTCTCTTCGATATAATCAGGCGCTATCTGTGCAGGCCGGACAGAAATAAAACCTGAGGGATTAAAGTGAACTGTAAACCGATGCTTTTCGTGCTGGCGATGCTCTCCCTGTCGGCTCAGGCCGCCAAGAGCGGAAAAACGCTTGAGCACAAAGACTGGGAAGTTGTCTGTGATAACACTCGGACTTGCCGCATTGCCGGTTATGCCAAAGAAGAGGATCCCTCCGGCTCTATCCTGCTCACCCGTGCTGCTGGACCGGGAACGGAGACAGTGGGAGAAGTGACGCTGGGCGACACCGAAGATGACAGCGAACCGGCGGAAAATCTGACGCTGTGGATCAATGGTAAATCCGCTGGCGATCTGGTGGCGGCTGATGACAACTGGCGAATGTCAGCCAGTCAGACTTCTGCGGTAATCAGCGCCGTGAAAGGCAGCGGTAAAGTTGAATTTAAAGGCGGCACAAAGCCATTCCAGCTTTCCGGTGAAGGCGCGTATAACGTGCTGCTGAAAGCGGACGACGTACAGGGCCGAATCGGGACGCCAGGTGCGCTCACCAAAAAAGGCAATAAACCGGAAAGCAGCGTGGTTAAGGCTGTGCTCGCACCGGTTATTCAGGCGGCTAAAACCCTCGGCGGCGAACCCCGTTTGCTGACCGCTGCGGAAAGCGACGCGCTGAAAACCCGACTGCTTGCAACGGTCAATCATAATGACGATGACACATGCGACAGCCTCTATTCACCCGCAGAAAACAGCGATCCGGAAACCGACGGACTGACTCTTACGCCACTGGATGACACACACGCCTTGCTTTCGGCGCTCTGCTGGCGTGCCGCTTATAACGAAGGCTATGGCTACTGGGTCATTGATAATCAGCTAAAAGGCAAGCCTGAACTGGTTACCATTTCCGGTTCCGATTACGACAAAGGTGAGATTACCAGTGTGCAGAAAGGCCGGGGCATCGGCGACTGCATGAGCCAGGAAAGCTGGGTATGGGATGGCCAGGCCTTCCGCAAAAGCTATGAGGGCGGGACCGGTATGTGCCGTTATATCCATGCGGGCGGCACCTGGGATCTGCCGACGCTGGTAACGGATGTGAAGGCTGTTTCGGGTTAAGCAGGTGAATCTGAGAATCCAAAAGACGTTTTTTTCAGCAGTTGCAACACTGCCTGCGGATAAGGGTTGCGGAAACAGGGGGTAACGGTATAATCCTCAACGTTTTCCGCATACCCTTCAGTGCCGAAGTGGCGAAATCGGTAGACGCAGTTGATTCAAAATCAACCGCCGCGAGGCGTGCCGGTTCGATTCCGGCCTTCGGCACCAGGTATACGAATTAAAGTCGCTCAAGGGCGGCTTTTTTTGTTACTTAGATTCAATGCCCGCAGGGCTTTTACGGCTTTTGTTCAACTAAGTCAATGTGGTTTTACCTACATTAAGTTTCAGATATAGGTAAATTTCGATTAGATAGTGTTTCTCCTCCTAAAAAAAATTGACAAATCATGTTTTTCCTGATTTTTTTGCAAGGTAAGGTCTGACGTGCCTATCTACTATGAATAGGGATGGTATGGTGTTGTTAGTCTAAATAACTTCCCATAAGAGATTGCTTGCGGAAATGGCTTGTTGAAAGGTCAATGTGTCGGTTTTCCAAAATTCAAATTAATTATGCATTTACGCACAACCTATAGACGCAGCTATCTTAAGTTGACGACATGGGGGGATTCAATCTGATGAAAGGCGATTCGCTCTCTGACCAGAAGTAGTTTTGAAATAGCTATGTGAGCCGTATTACAAGAGAGCACGAGATTTTAGGAGGCTTTAACACCCTTAGAACGGCTAAAATCTCGACGCTAATGATACTCGTAAGCGATGAATGAGAACATGCTAAACAAGTGGCTACAGGAGATGTGCTATGGAAAAAGGTAATTTTACCGTCAAGATTAAAATCATAGCCTCGGACTCTCTAGTTGGTTCTGTATTTGGTCTAGGCTTGTAACTGATTACCAAGCCGTTGATTAATAAGGTAATCCGGTGCGTAAAACTTACATCGATAAAACTGAGTATGCACGGAGTTCTTACTGATGGTGCCATGCCGGGTGAAGTTTATAAAATGATTCAATAAAGAACGTTAGCAAGATTTCCAATGCAATTGGTAAGTGAAATGGAATGCTTCTCGCAATTTTAAATGCTTAAGTTGGAAATTTAAAATAACTGGTTATAATCACAGTATTGCAATTGCAGAAGTTCAAGTTTCAAGCTCTAGCGCTCAAATGCATGGTTTTGACCGATAAAAAGGTGGCCAATTAGTAAAGATTCCGTTAGGATCTTTGGTTCATAAAGATGAAAAAGACGATATGAAAAAGAAACCACTTAAGCAGTACAAAGTTTCCTCGTTTTTCGCAGGGATTGGTGGATTCGATCTAGGTCTTGAGAAGGCTGGGATGGATGTTGTTTTCCAATGTGAAATCAATAAATTCTGCCAAAAAATTCTTAAGAAGAATTGGCCAAACGTACCGTTACATACTGATATTACACAGTTAATTGCCGATGACATCCCTGAAAGCAGTGTCTGGTGTGGTGGATTTCCTTGTCAGGACGTCTCGTCAGCGAACCAAGGAAAACGTAAAGGTTTAGAGGGAGCCCGAAGCGGCTTATTTTACACTTATGCAAAGCTCATCGAAGAAAGAAAGCCTGAATGGCTTATTATCGAAAATGTTCCCGGACTTCTCAACAGCCACGATGGACAAGACTTCAAAGTTGTCATCGATACGTTGGTTGAACTCGGGTATGGCGTTTCATGGAGAGTATTGGATGCAAAATACTTTGGAACACCACAGCGAAGAAGAAGAGTATACATTGTCGCAAGTCTTGGAAACATGCGCTCCGCTCGAGTACTTTTTGAATTCGGAGCAACTAGAATCGTTGATAAACAGGGCCAAGGAGAGAGGACAAATGCTTCCGGAACCTCTCATACAGGCTTATCAAAAGCAGATATCTATTCTATCCAACATGCCAGTATTGGAAGAAAAGCAACCGCTGGTCCTCAAGCAAAAGGATACAGGAACGATGGAGAAACCTACACCCTTGATTCCAGAGGAAGTTCAGATGCTGTATGTGCGCCGCATGCTGCCTTCCGAGTACGAACGTCTGCAGGGATTTCCAGAGAATTGGACTCTAATCGATTCAGAGCAATAGGGAATGCTGTTGCAGTCCCTATTGTTGAATGGATAGGCAAAAGAATCGTACTGGTCGATGAAAAAATGTTCAACTAGGCAATATCGTAATTGTACTGTTGTCTAACCTTATAAAGGTTCCTTCAAATAGTTCAGGGCGTGGCGCGCCCTGATCTGTTAAAAATCGCACAAAAGTCGAGTAATTGGTGAATAAAGTTTTCGTATCATCAATTATCAATGGGATTGGGCCCGGTTGTGGTTCCGCTGAAGAATCCTCTTTGAATGCTAATATACATAAAGTCCAATTATGAGCTTTAAGATCTCTCAAGTTAGCATTTCTGAACCGTCTATGCAGATAATCATAGAGCAAACTGCCGACCGCAAAAACTATTTTTCCGCCTGTTTGATCAACAACATTACCCTTAACGAGAAACTGTTCCTGTTGTCGTCTCCACGCATTGGTTTCGATTGTATTTGCAGCTACAGGTCGCCTTAATGTTTCATTATTAGGAAGCTCCAGATCAGCCCATGCTGCAATATGTCTAGTTATGGCACCAGTGCTACTTGTCTCCCCACCGCCTTGCATTTCTAGAAGAACCTCATCAGCTCTTCCTCGGCCAGAAAAATTTCTCATAACATAGTCTGCATGGTAACTATTGTCAGAATCAGGCAAGGGTATGTTCACCTCTCTTTTAACGCCAATGTCTGAGTCCTGCAGCGCAGGATCTTGATAGATAAATTTTGCTACTTTTCTCAGAATATCTTTTTGATGATCAACCAAAACATTGTCAACTAACTTTGTTTGGTGATTCAAAGTGACTAACTTTTTTTGCCGGGTAGAACAAAGCCGATGCTCACAAACGATCCAAATAGTGTTGTCTTGCTTGCGAACACAGCATACAGGATGGTTTTTTTTACTTACCTTGTCACACGCTCGGTCCATGAAAGGACACTGTACTAGGCTACCTTTTTGAATTGGTATGATGGGTTCATCAACGTCTGTTCTTTGCCCTAAATATTCAGCGATACTAACTGCCACTAATTGCACCTCATTTGGAATGAATTTTATTAATTTTCAATAAGTTATGTTACGTATTGATTGCTGCCCCTGTTTTCATTACCTTGTTAGGAGCAAAATGAAAAAAGTAATTAGAATCACTGGCAGAAAAAACTTTATCGTAAATGGCGTTATTGTCGCTAGTTTATTACTATTCAGCCAGCAAGGCAAGAAGTCGCTCCAGTACTAATGTCAGCCAAATAAAATCATCAGGTATGATTTTTATTAAAATATAAAATCAGTTTTTTAAATTTAATTAATTAGGTCTAATTTATTCTTAAGCATATATTTACAAATAGTTTTTATTGATTTAATTAATAAAAGATAAGTGGCTTGTTTTTCTAATGGCATTGATGTGTTTTATTCACACTATTAATGCGATTTTTATGTGGGTGAACGTTAATAATGTAATCGTTTGATTCATGTAATATTTATTTGAGGTTTATTAATGGTTTTAAATTTTATTCAAGGTGCGATCAATGAATTATTTTAAACAAGTGATATATGTCATGGTTTAAAGTGTATCTCACAACCCCACCATGCTGTTAATATAATCGATTGAAAATAATGTTAAATTATTTTTTATCCTGCTTGTTTTTTTGTTGAGGCTGGTAATATAGCTAGCCTCAACAAAATTAAAGTTTAATAACAACTTTGTCTATTGAATTTAAAGAGTTTATTCGATATATATCTTTCACCTGTACTTTTCGTCCCCCGATAGACTGCTTTCCAACTTTCATATTAGAAAAAAGGCTGCCAGTGGCGAAGGCTACGACACCGGAGGTCTGAAAATCTCGAACATCAACAACACCGTTACTAACAGAATTAAAAGTGAAAAATTGAGGATGATTTAGTATGAGGTTTTTCAGGTCAGCATCCATTCCAATCAATACTGCCGCATAGGCAGAGGCTGCCCCCATATACTGAGTAAGCCTATTTTTAATTACGCAATGTATTTTTGGTAATGTCCGCCCGGCTTGATTCATTCTTGTAGCAAATGTGTACTGTGCATAAACCGATGATGGCAATCGTAATCCATAAATTAATGAGAAAGCATTTTGGATAGCTCTTCTCGATGAATCATCAGCCATTACTGGTAAAATGACACGATCAGAAGCTGATAATGCTATTTGCGTATACATGGAGAAGCTAGGATTAGTATCAATAAATACAGAATCGTATATATCTCTTAGAGGATCTAAAAATTCTTTTAGCCAATCTATGACTGCTAACCATGCGTTCACACCAGGTAAATTTGCGTTAGCTAAAGTATTCATAGCAATAGCTTGCAGTTCAAGTAATGGATCTCCACAAATTAGATCAATATTTTGTGGGATAGCTTTATTATAGTTATAGGGATTGGTTATAAAGTTAGCTGCATAGAATCCATTATATTGAGTAAACGGGGATGGAAGTCTTTTGTCAAAATAGCCGCCAATTGAACATCGTGGCGTCTTGTTTTGAAGTGCTAGCAAATTCGCGCTTCCGTTATTTTGCTGCCCACCTAAAAAAAGCTCAGATAAGTTAGCCTGTGGGCACATATCAATTACTAATATTTTCTTTTGAGGATTTTTTTCTGCAAATCGACCAACAACTTGAAAAGCAAGGCTGGTTTTTCCAGTTCCACCTTTGTTATTCCATATTGAGTATGTTATCATTTTCTTCCTTCTCCGTTTTAATGATTTTCATTTAAAAATAGGTAATAAAAATATTTTTTAGAGATTTAATCATAAAAATAATCTATCTGACTGATTATTACAACGTAATAGATACATAAAGCCCAAAGGAATTGAGCGGTTTTTGATTCTTAATTTTTAAAATAGACGATCTTATATTTAAATAGACAATTTTCTCAGGTTCATTAAAGTTAGTAAACAAAGCTCTAATAGGAGTTTTCTTAATTAATACACCATAAGTTCGCACTCGTCAAAGATTTAATTATAGAAAGTAAAAATCCATCACAATAGGATTTTTGATATGCCTTAAAACTGCACATCTAGTGTCTATTTTAACTAGCACCACTTGTGCTTTTATTACGCTGTATTAAGTCAAATGCAAGACATAATCAACATATAATTTAGTGCCCCAAAAAAAGGCACTGACTAATCAGTGCCTTTTCCCACTGAACTAAACCGCGCTATCTCCGCCGTAGCCACTTCACATGCAGCCTGCATCGGTTTGATAAACAGTGAATTAGGTTCTTGTACGCCCTGTTTCAGTTCCTGCTCCAGCGCCACGAAGAACGCCTTCTTCATATCACTGGAGATATTGATTTTACCGACGCCATAACGGATCGATTCCGCTACCTCGCTGTCTTTGTTGCCCGAACCGCCATGCAGCACTAGCGGGATATTAATTAACTGGAGAAGCTCACTCGATGAAGCCATGCTGGATAAGGAGGTGCTTCAGGTGGCCCTAGGCCGAAAGTTCTGACGACAGAACAGCAGCGGGAATCCGTGGAAGTTATGTGTGACAACGGGGCTGTCGTAACGTTGTGCCTGCAGGCTGGCAGACCTGTCCCTGTCAACCTGCCGTTATTCGGCTCAGCGCCCGGCTGCTGACGCGCAGCTGTCTTTACGCATCACAGAGATGGCACTTGAACAACCTTACATGGTCGATAGATTTTGTCATGGATGCACTTGCCAGCGGCCGCCGGATTAAGTGCCTGACCTGCTTGGATGATTTCACGAAGGAGTGTCTGAAGATCACCGCCGCTTTCGGGATGAATGTCTGAATGAGCACTGGTTCAGCGATGTTTTTCATGCCCGGAAAATTATTAATGACTGGCGGCAGGACTATAACGAGTCCAGACCTCATTCATCGCTGAATTACCAGACTACAGCTGAATTTGCAGCAGGCTGGAGAATTGGAAAATTAGAAGGTAAACAAACCGACATTACTAACTAATCGTTGTATTTAATACTGGGGGCAGGTCAGTGCAGGGGAAGGCTGACGATCCCGGTGGTGGTGTTTATAAGAAGCGCCTGAACCAGAATCGCGATCGCGCCATTATTTTGGCGAAAGGCGGGGAGCACTGGTTTTAAACGTTCCTTTATGCCAAACAGGATATGGCAAATATTGATCATCGAGAACTGGCCGGATTTCGCGAGTTAGCAAAGCACTACGTTGCCCTTCATGATTAAAAGATTACGGCACTAGCTAAGAGTAAAGAACTAGTGGAGATTTGCCATGACTGCAAAAAGTAAATTTAAGAGTCCTGCATTTGAGGCTATCCACAGCGCGGCTTCTGGATTATTAAGCGTCGATGCTATCCCGCAGGAAACGATGCGCAACTTTGATAAAGCGTGCCTCAACAATGTGGATGAGCTGCAACCCATCGAGATTAAGGCGTTGCGTGAGAAGCTGAACGTCAGCCAGCCCGTTTTTGCCAGCTATCTGAACACCAGTGTGTCAACGGTGCAGAAATGGGAAAGTGGAGTAAAGCGTCCAAGTGGATTATCGCTGAAATTGCTTACCGTAGTGCAGAAGCATGGGTTGAAAGTGTTGATTTGAGTTTGTTGTACTGACATTTTTTCGGGTTGCTTATCTCAGGACATTAAGACCTGGTATCGATCCGACAGGCTGCCAACAGTGCTGCCGCATTACTGGAAAAAATCAAAGCCGAACGGGCAGCCAGCGCAGGTAAAAAAGCCTGGCGTAAAAAATCCTGATTTTTATTTTATTGTGCACCTTGCTGGTGCGCTTCTTATTATTTACTGCCAGCTAAAACTTACGCTTTATATGCAAATGATTTTATAAATAGCTTATTCAAGGCTTTTTTAAACTGGACTTTCCCTCTCTTTCCTGATGATATATACAGGTATTTAGCGCGGTGCGGATGTGCGCCAACACATCCGCGCCGCTAATCACAACTACTATTTACGGAGAATAGTAATCATGACTGACGCCCATTCTATTGCACAACCGTCTGAACCAGAAGTCTCCCCGGCAAATAACCGTCAATTAACGGTTGGCTACGCGAGTCGCTATCCGGATTACAGCCGGATTCCCGCCATCACCATGAAAGGGCAATGGCTGGAAGCAGCCGGTTTTGCTACTGGGACAGCAGTTGATGTAAAGGTAATGGAAGGCTGTATCGTGCTCACCGCCCGGCAGGAGAGCGAACTGATGCAGTCTCTGCGCCAGGTGTGCAAGCTGTCGGCGCGGAAACAAAAGCAGGTGCAGGAGTTTATTCAGATTATATCTGGTAAACAGAAAGTCGTCTGAATGAAAAGCCGCTTCCGATATCACATCGGGAGCGGTTAACTATCAGGACGCGATAACCTCCACCAATACATTCGTTGCCGGTCTTTCTTCATTGTTGGCCATGTTCACCGCATTGCAGCCTGACGCCTTAATGCCGACTGCAAAGAAATACTATCCCCGACGTCAACGTTATATCGACTTCATACAAAGTGAATGCGCCAGCAAACCATTCCTTGATAAAAGCGAATATTCAGCCTCTGTCGACATTTGCCATCCGCATAATTAACGTGATGCTGAAGTGGCTTTTATGCGTCTCAGGCTTTAAACACCTGCGTCTGATGCCACTCAATAAACCGCTCAGCAGGCCACAGCATTTTATCTTTAGGCAGATGAAGTCTTTGCCCCTCAAGCGCCCAGAAAAGCTGGTCCACAATGGGGCTACGATTGACCCCACCTGATATCTGAATCTTCAGGTCTTCATCAATGCCGATAGCACCTTTGTCGAATGCAGAATGGTGTACGGAGCAGAGGGCTAGTCCGTTATTGACTTCACAAGGTCCACCATATTGCTTCCAGCGTATGTGCGCCGCCTCAAGTCCGACCAGCGCACCATCCAGTCGCAGGTCATACCCGCAAATGGCGCATTGTGAGTGATAAGCCCGTAAAATCATGTCGCGAAAGCGCGGGTCGCGAGTTCTCATCAGCGTGACTAAATCGAAGCCTAACAGTTCGGCCAGTTTAATCTGGAGACTCTCTGGAAAGCGCTCAGTCAGAATCTGCTGCGCCAGCTTGTCGATCAGGGCTGGATTTTTTTGCAGCGTTTGATAATTCTCTTCATCAAATCCGCCGCAAACCTGATTTTCAATCAGCTCACGCTTAGTCGGCTGGATATTTCCTTTACGTGGTCTGCAATGCTCTGAGTTTTCGAGCGTCCAGAATTCCTCTGTTCTCAACCGCCAGAAAGGCATATTCGGATAGTACTCTCGCCTTTTCGGACCAAACTCAATCAGCAGCCTGGTTAACGGCTCGTCAATCTCATTTCCATAGTTAAACAGCCGCGAATGTCCTTTCCTGTATTGGGATAATACATAGAGCAGCAATAGAGGTTTATGAGGGGCGCATTGATCGCCTTTGCGCCAGACCGCGACATCGGAAATGGCAGTCTGAAGTGATTGGGCTGGAGTCATAGTCAGGGCTAAGCAACGGATAATTATTGCGATCATGCTCTTAAAAAGTATGAGATTCAATGCATGCTCACGAGAACATTCTGTGAGTTGCGTCCGTTGAAGCAGATCACCATCGGCTCCATGCTAAACTGCATAAACGCTCCCCCAATATGAACCCTTGCTAATGAGGTTGTACCCGCATTGAGTCGCCTGACCGGACGCAATCCGCTGAACGGGAAATTGTTGTGGCGATGCCGTTCTCTGCCGCTGGTCATTGCGCTGCTGCTGACAGGATGCGCCCGCTCTGACGCGCTGTGGACGGTTACGCATGACCTTTGCATGAATAACTATCACTATCGTCGCGATCCGGCACCCTGCCAGCAAATCTATCTGCCGCAGGACAAGACACAGGGCTACAGCATCATCCAGAATCCTCGCCACAGGTTGCACTTTATTCTGGTGCCGACGGTAGCGATGTCCGGCATTGAGAGCATTACGTTGTCGCGCCCTGGACGTCCCGATTATTTCGGCTACGCCTGGTTAATGCGCTATCGTCTGATGGCGGCCTATGGCGCTAAAGTGCCTGAGGATCGGCTTGGCATGGCGCTGAATTCCGCTTATGGCCGCAGCCAGAATCAACTGCATATTCATCTGACCTGCCTGCGGGAAGATGTTTATCGCCAGCTTCAGGCCGAGCGCCCCTATATTCATAATGACTGGCGACCCTTGCCCGACCGTTTGCTGAATCACACCTACTATGCCCGTCGCGTTATGCAACCGACGGCGATGGGGATCTATCCTGTCTCCTCCGTGGCGCGCCATTTCCATCTCTCCTCACCGCAGCTGGCGGAGTCTGGTGTGGCGCTTATCCCGGCGACATTCTCGGTAGAAAAAGGGTTTATCCTGCTAACCACCCGGCGCGGCTGGGATAAGGGCAATCGGGCGTCCGTTGAGTCACTACTGGATAAACGCTGCGCTATTCTTTCAGCGCCACCAGCTGGTGTTTCAGCTGCGGGTAATCAAACTTCATCACCCTGAATCATCCACCGACCCAATCGCTGTGCTGTAATTAGACCCTCTCATAGCACTAACCCGGCTGACGAGGACGATCGCCTGTGCATCGGGTCTGATCCCATTAAGCACTGGTGACTGACTTACCGATACAGCGACGCTTTCCCTTCAGAACTAAACAGCGCTATCTTCGCTGCGACTACTTATACGACTAACTTTAAGCAAACAGCATGTCCAGGCAGGTTCAGAAGACCGGACATGCATTTTCGCCGTTCCATCTCCCGCCCCCGCAGATTTTACCTCTCCCGCAGCGCTTCCTTCGCCCGGTTCAGCGGTTTCATCAGATACTCCATGATGGTTTTACTGCCGGTATGGATCTCACCCATTGCGATCATCCCCGGATAAACCGGAAACTTTTTCCCTTTTTTATTGACCAGATAATCCTTATCGGTGCGGATGTAGACGCGGTAATAGTACTGGTCGCGATGAACTTCATCCTGAATGGTGTCGGGAGAAATAGAGGCCACTTTGCCCTCCAGACCGCCATAGATGTTGTAGTCGTAGGCCGTGAGTTTCACCACGGCACGCTGGCCGGGCGTGATAAAAGCAACATCGCGCGGGGCAATCTGCGCCTCAATCATCAGCTGCTCATCCAGCGGCACAATTTCCATCAGATTGCCGCGCTGCGGAATCACGCCGCCAACGGTGTTCACCTCGATATCTTTAACGATCCCTCTGACCGGCGTGACAACGACTGTGCGCTTCAGCGAGTCCGCTCGCCCGATGATAATGGAGCGTTGAGACGCCGCTTCGGCGTTGGCTTTCGCCAGCTCTTCACGGGCCTGCACGATATAGTTATTTTCCGCGTCGTTGAGCTTACTTTGCAGGTCGTTAGCCTGACGTTTCAGGCGCAGCACTTCCACATTGCTTGCCGCGCCTTTTGCCACCAGGGAAGAGGTCAGCTGCAGTTCGCGGTTAATCAGACTCAGCGCTTCAGTCAGGCCGCTGATGGTTTTGCTGTAGTTCTCACGACGCGAGTGATAAAGCGCCGTCTCAGCGGCCACCAGGGACGGATCCGCTAAAACTTCCGGCGGAAAGGTCAGCGGCGTGCCTGCCGTCTCAGCCTGTAAGCGGGCCGCCGTCGCGAGCGCTGCGCGTAAACGCGACGTGCTTTCCTGCACACCGGAGTCAATCTGGGTGGGATCCAGCAGGGCCAGCACCTGGCCCGCCTCAACCACATCGCCTTCGTGAACCTTCAGCTCTTTGAGGATCCCGCCTTCCAGCGACTGGATGATCTGCTCGTGTGAGCTGGGTACCACTTTGCCGACACCAACGGTGACTTCATCCAGTTCAAAGTTAGAAGCCCAGACAAAGAACAGCAGCAGCATGACCAGCATCGACATGATGATCAGGCCGCCGGAAGAGACGCGCTGACGGGAACGCTGATGCTTCTTTTTACGGAATAAGGAGAAACTCATGCCTGTGCTCCCTTCGGTTTAACATTGACGTTGCCCTGATGCGGCGCGGCACTGGCTTCGGGCCGGGTGACCAGCATCTCTGCTTTTGAGCCATCCCGCGCAATCCTGCCTTTATCCATCAGCATGATGCGATCAACCAGCTGCAATACCGCCGGGCGATGCGTGGCGATAATCAGCGTACGGTTGCCCATCCACGTCATCAGCTGCTCAATCAGATGTTTTTCAGCGGCATCATCCAGCCAGGCGGTCGGTTCATCCAGCAACAGCACGCTGGGCTGGCGGAGCAGGGTGCGTGCCAGCAACAGCTGCTGACGCTGTCCGCCAGACAAGCCTTTGCCGCCTTCCTGTAACAGATAATCCATGCCTTCCGGCAGGCGCTGAATAAAGTCGAGTGCGCCGCTGATCTCCAGGGCCTGAAGCATCTCCTCTTCTGTCGCCAGCGGCATGCCCAGGCGTAAGTTCTCGCGAATTGTGCCGTAGAACAGGGATGCGTTCTGGGTCAGCAGCCCGACGTCACGCCTTACATCCAGCGGGTCAATGGAGGAAAGCCGCACGTCATCCAGCAGCAGGACACCTTCACCCGGCTGCAACAGACCTGCCATCAGCTGCAACAGCGTTGATTTACCGGACCCGTTACGCCCCAGCAGCGCCACTTTCTCACCGGCTTTAATGGTCAGCTTTTTCACCGTCAGCACCGGATCAGGGGAGTTCGGGTCGTAGCGATAGATAACGTCAGAGAGCGCATATTCGCCGTTAATGCGCGGGCGATGAATACGGATGCTGCGCTCTGGCTGATCGACCTCGCTGTTGAGCAGGTTCTCCAGTCCTTCGCGCGCCACTTTGGCCTGCTGCCAGCGGCCAAATATCATCGCCAGCTGGCCCAGCGGTGCCATCATGCGTGACGCCAGCATCGAGCAGCCAATTAACACGCCGGTAGAGAGGTCACCGCTCATGGTAAAAAAAGCACCCACCAGCACCACGCTGACATAGGCAACGGTCTGGACTTCACTGGTCCAGCTCATCAGCAGGCCGCTGACAAAACGCTGCTTCTGTGAAGATTTACTGATCACCTCATTCAGGTGATTCCACTGGTTCTGAAAGTAGGGCTCTGCGCGCAGCAGCTTGATGTCATCCATGCCCTGTACGGTCTCAACCAGCATAGCGCTGCGCACTGCGGACTCGCGCATGGTCGCTTTGGAGAGCTTCGCCAGCGAACCCTGCGCCAGCAGGCCCGGAATAACAATCAGCGGAATCGCCGCCAGCGGAACCAGTACCAGCCATCCACCCAGTAACCAGAGGATAAACAGGAAGATGATTAAAAAAGGCAGATCGGCAATTGCTGAAATGGTGGTCGAGGTAATCAGTTCACGGATCTGTTCCAGCTCGCGGATCTGGGCAATAAACGATCCGGTCGATTTGGGCCGCTGATCGTTACGGATCCGCAGCGCGTGACCAAAGACGCGATCGGAGATGCGCAGATCCGCGCTTTTACCGGCTGCATCAGAGATATGCGTGCGGATGATACGCATCACAAACACGCAGGTCAGGGCGATCATGACGCCGCCAAACAGCACCCAGAGAGAGGGCACCGACTGGGAAGGGATCACCCGGTCATACACCTGCATGGTGAAGAGCATCGCGGAGAGGCCCAGCACGTTGGAGATCAGCGACGCAAACATCACGTTTACATAGGCTGGCCACTCACGAAGAATGGTCTGCCACAGCCAGTCAGCACGATGTGGCTTAATATAGTCATCCACCCGCGCATCCGGCACGGAAGACTCCGGCTTCGCCAGCAGTACGCGCCGTGCATGCTGCGACAGATCTTCAATACTCAGCGTGGTCTGCAGCTGTTTTTCACCGCTCAGCATCACGCTGACCTGGCCATCCTCGCCCACCGTGGTGATGACGCCGACGCCGCGAGGACCGAAATCGACGATCAACGGCATGCGCCACGGATCGAGCTGATCCGGGTCAAACGCGTCAAAAATGACCAGCAGGCCGAGCTGGCGCGCCATATTTTCAATCAGGGCATCCTGTGAAAGGTGCTGCATGTGCCATTCCGCTTCCCCTTTCACCCGCTCAGGTGAACCATCAAGGCGGTAATGTTTCGCCACCAGCAGCAGCGCGTCGAGCCAGGGGGTATAAGCCTTTTTCGCGTGAGGCTGTGCTGATGCATTTTCGCTGTCAGATATTGTGTTCATTATCATCTTCTCTTAATTGCTGACAGAATTACGGCGCAATGCGCAGTCCCTGAATGACCTTATTATTTAAATCAAATGCTTCACGTGCCATACCGGTTACTACCAGATAATTAACCGAGGAGGCCCACAGATCGCAGCGGGCATTAATTAAATCCTGCTGAGCACGGCTTATTTCCTGCTCGGCGTTAAGTAAGTCGAGTACGTTTCGGTTACCCAGCGATAAATATTGCTCACGATAAAGGGAGCGCGTCTCCATAATCGTTTTCATCCGGCGCGTCAGCAGGCTGATATTTTTTTGTAATCCCTTTACGCTCTGGAAATAATTGCGTTGCTGATCGCTGATCTCCAGTTTTTTACTGGCTATGGTGGTTCTGGCCGCTTCCAGTGCGCGGGCACTGGCACTTTCCTGCGCCACTAATGCGCCGCCCTGATAAAGCGTACTGTTAACAGACAGATAAACGTTCTGGTACTGGCTATGGCGCTGATAATCCGCAATGTCGCCGATATATTTATTGGTGCTGGCTTCAAGCGATAAAGTGGGATAGCGCTGCGCTTTGTAATTACGTAACTCGGCCAGTGCCACGGCGGCATCGGCCTGGGCGACTAAAATAGTCGGGTTACGGTTTAAATCGATCCGGGCATTCTGACGCTCAATCAGCGGCAGCAGCGAGATCGGTGCGGATATTTTCTTTTCGGCAACCGGCTGGCCCAGCAAGGATTGCAGATGGTATTTCTGCTGCTGGAGTTTGATTTCCAGATCCAGTTGCTCTGCCTGGGCGGCTTCAACACGCGCCTGCGCCTGAACCGGATCCACCCGTGTGCTGGCTCCGGCATCGGCACGCATTTGCGTCAGCGCCAGGATATCCCGCAGGGCTTTCACCTCTTTCTTCGAATTATCAAGCAGCTGCGTCGAGCGATAAACGTCATTCAGTGCCAGCGCGGTTTGTTCAATAATGGTGTCGATTTGCATCAGAACAGTGGCCTGCTGGCGCAGATATTTCGCGCTGGCCTGGTCGACCGCGCTGCCGGTTTTACCAAAGTCGTAAAGCATCTGAGAGAGGCCGACGGTGGCGATATGGCCGCTGCCTTCATCCTGCTGCCGACCGGTTGTGATACCCGCTTTTATGGTGGGCAGATAGCCCGCTTTTGCAGCATCAATGGTGAACCCTGATGACTCCAGCGTCGCAATGCTGCTGCTGATGGAGGGATGATGATTGACCGCCAGCTGGATAGCCGCCTGCCAGTCAGCCGGAAAGCTTTCAGCCCCGTTCGACGCCGCAGGCTGCATTTCAATTTCTGCCGGATTAATTTGTAATTTGTCTGCCAGCGCCGATCCGCCCGCAGGCAAGGTGCCGGGATTTGGTGTTTTAGAAAATACGCCCCAGAAACCTGCCGGTGCTTCATTAATGGCGGGTTCGCTGCCTGAGAAAAGTTTTTGATCGGCAGCAAAAGAATATTGGGTAATAAGAATGCAGTACAAAATGATAATAATTTTTTTCATGATGTTTAGATAATTAAATATATCTCCGTCATAAAAGGTGGATTAAATCGCGGGGAAGTAGCAGGCTGGTGTAAATAACCCAGCCTGCTTTTAATGCGGATATTAATTATCCGATGGTGATATCGTCTTCAATATATAACTGTACCACGGAGCCATCGGCTGCAGAACTGGTGTAATGGTTATAGTTAACCCCATTTGCCACTATTCCGTCTGCCTGCTCCCAGTTACCATTCAGCGTCACCGTGTCGCCATTTTCCCCTCTGACATATAACGTATTATCGTTATCAGTGACCTTCAGCAGACTTTCTGCGCTTATTACCAGATTGTCTTTTCCGGCATCCGTCATCAGGTCGATGGTTTCAATATTGCTGACCCTGGCGGAGATATCGCTAAGGTTCAGCGTTCCCGTGCCATGCCAGGCCAGCGTATCGTTACCATCGGCACCGTTGATAGAGATGAAATCGGTGTCATAGACTTCGAAAACATCTGCACCGCGGGTGCCGGTGAAGGTAATTGCGCCGCCTTCGCTGCCATCAATATCAACGCCCAGGTTAAAGCTCAGAGAGGCATTGCTGCCGTCTGACAGGGCATAGGTGAAGGTGTCAGTGTTTCCGCTGTGCGCATACGCATCATCCACCACGTAGCTGTAGTGACCCGCTTCATCGATAACCAGCGTGCCGTAGGCACCTTTGAAGCTCACCGCATCGTCAGTGATCGCGGTGGTTTCACCGTTCTGGCTCACCGATACCACGGTCAGATCGGCGGAGACATCCTCGATGGAGCCGGCAAGATGCTCTGCCACTTCGTTGAATTGCAGACCCTGCTGAACATAGAGTTTGATTGCCGTGCCATCCAGCGCCGTGCTGGTGTAGAGGGTGTAGGTGATGTTATTCAGCGTTTCCACGCCGTTAACAGCCCACACGCCCTGCAGTGAAAGGGAGTCATTGCTGCCACCCCTGACATACAGCACATTGTTGGTATCCGTGATTTTCTCAATATCATCGGCACTAATCAGCAGCGCCGTTGCCTGGGCGTTATCCTGCAGATCGATGATTTCGATATTGTTCACTTTGTCCGCAATCTCACTGACATTCAGCTCGCCTGTGCCATTCCAGACCAGCGTATCCTGACCCGACTTCCCGTCCACCGAGGTGAACTGGGTGTCGTGAACGGTGAAGCTGTCATCACCAACGGTACCGGCAAAGATCAGCGCGCCACCTTCAGAGCCATCCACGGAGACACCCAGCGTGATCACCAGATTTTTGGTGCTTCCATCCGCCAGAACATAGGTGAATGAATCTTCACTGCCGGTCAGTTTGATTACTGAGTCACTATTCAGTGTGTAGCTATAGCTGCCATCGTTTTTGATCGTCAGCGAGCCATAAGTCCCCGCGATAGTGGTTCCCGCAGCAGCAACCAGCGTATAGCTTGCGGCACCGGTCACAATACCCGCCGTTATTGACGTCACTACCAGCGAACTGTCACTGGTGCTGTCGCTGGTAAAGACCGAACCATTGACGCTGGAACTGGTGCTGACTTTATAGTCGGTGGTGCTGACAATGTTCACTGCCACTTTCACGGTGAGCGCGTCATAGCTGGTAGACCACAGGAAGCCAGGATGTCCGGACTGCGTGCTGTCGACCACGATGCGGTAGGTTCCCGCATTCTGACCCTCCAGCGAGACATTCAGCGGACTGCCACTGGTGATCGCCTGCGTGCCGCTGGTCACGTTGTCCCAGCGCAGCGTCTGCTCGTTGTAAACCTGCAACGACCAGTTCACCGAAACAGTATTGCTGGCATTGATCGACGTCCCGGTCACGCTGACATTAATCTCCTGCAGATCGCTGATGCTGTTAACCGTGAAGCTCTCACTGGTAAAGCTGCTGGTTGCGGTGTTCATCGTGGTGCTCTGCGCCACGCTATCGCTCAGCAGGGCAACGTCGCCGGTCACGTCGGCCGCATTGTTTTCAGAGGCGGTTTCGGTGCTGCTCAGTTTCATGTCGCGATCAACGTAGAGATTCACCGTCTGACCATCAGCGGTCGTGCCGACGTAATGGACGTAATCCACGTTGTTGACCACTTCGCTGCCTGCCAGCGTCCAGCTGCCAGAGAGGGTCAGTGTGTCGGTGATGGCACCTTTAACAAACAGCGTGTTATCGGCATCGGTGATGTCCGCCACGTTTTGTGCGGTGACCACCAGATTATTCACTGCGCTGTCATTAACCAGCTCGATCTCTTCGATGTTGCTGATTTTCGACTGCAGCTCGCTGAGCGTCAGGGTGCCGGTACCGCTCCACACCAGCGTATCCAGACCTTCACCCCCATCAATGTGGGTAAAGCTGGTGTCGCTCACGTTGAAGATATCGTCGCTCGCCGTACCTGTGACATCCTGCGCAGCGGTAACGGTATATTCCGTTCCATTCTGGCTATCCGTATAGGGAGTTAAGGAGAGAGTAACCCCCTGCTGCACGTAGATATCGACCAGGGTACCGGCAGCGGTGGTGCTGGTATAGTGCGTGTAAGTGATGCTGTCGACAATCACCGTGCCACTGTTGACCCAGGTGCCTTCCAGCGTCACGCTGTCGCCAGCGATGCCCTTAACATAGAGCGCATTACTTTCGCTGGTCACATCTTCTACGCTCTGCGCATCCAGCACCAGGTTGTCACTGCTGGTGGTTGAGGTCAGCATGATCGATTCGATGTTGCTGACTTTCGCCGCGACGTCGCTCAAGACCAGCTTGCCATTGCCATGCCATGCCAGCGTGTCATCGCCAGCCGCGCCATCTACTGAGGCAAAGCTCGTGTCATACACATCAAATACATCGTTGACTTCGGTGCCGTGGAATACCAGTGCACCGCCGTTGCTGCCGTCAACCTCAACGCCCAGATGGATCGTGACGGTGGCGTTAACCACTTCACCATTTGCGCCTTTCAGCGCGTAGGTAAATACGTCTTCAGAGCCCGCTGGCAGTGTGGTGGTGGCAGGGGTGTAGGTATAAGCACCGTTGTTATAGATCACCAGAGTGCCATACTGACCCGCGATAGATACGCCACTTTCGGTCACCCAGGTATAGCTGTCATCGACCGTCACATCGCTGGTGCTGTCACCGGCTTTGGCATACATCCGTGTATAGATGGAGCTGAGCTTATCAACCGCACCGTCTGTGCCTTCATCGGTCAGAACGTTGCCGGTTGCGACCTCATTCGCGGTGATAACGTATTCGGTGGGACTGACTGTCTGAACTGACATATCCAGTTTCACCACGTTTGTTGCACCTGTGGTTGAAATCGCTACGCGGTAGGTTCCCTCACCCAGGCCGTCCAGCAGCGACGACATCTCCAGGTTCTGGATAACTTCATCGTTATGCTGTCCGGCTGCCACGACGGCAGTCTGCGTTTTCACCGTGGTCCACGTGCCATCACTGTTCTGCATTTGCACGGCGTAAGTGATGTTTAATGGTGTGGAGAAGTTGTTGCCAAATGCTCCCCATTCGGTTTTTAACGACAGCGAACCGGTAACCAGGTCATCATTCCCTGCCAGGGTAAAGGTGGAACTGTAGTTCTCGGTCCCGCCTGCGACCAGCTTAACGTCGGTATTCGTCGCGCTGGATGACTCATAAGTCACTGTAACGCTGGCATTCGCCTCGTTGCTGGAAGCGATATCCGTAACAGCGGTTGCAGAAGGATCGGTAGCATCCCAGCTCAGATCCAGCGCCTCATTTGTTGTACCAATCTGCACGTAAATCTGAGCCGATGAGCTCTGACCCGTAGCGGAGTCGGTAATGGTGTAGGTAAAGGTATCCACCTTACCGATGCTTTCCATAGCGGAAACAGGCGTGTAGACATAGCTGCCATCAGCGTTGATGATTAGCGTGCCATACTGACCGACCAGCGTGGCGGTTTGGGTGGTGGCATCCAGCGTGACAGATGTCACGGTGCCATCACTGTTGGTCACGCTCGCCGCGCTCACTGAGGTGTAGGCACTGTGCGGAATACCATCTGCCCCATAGACGTTGTCGACATCTGTTATCACATTGCCGGTTGCTGTGGTGTAGTCGGTCGGTGTGCCCTGTTCAGCCAGCGTATAGACGGTTTTAGAGGCTTCCAGATTAAAGCTTACGCCAACGTTAATACCGCTGGTGGTGTAAACCAGCTGATACTGGCCGGCAGTCAGACCGGTCAGCGTGATGGTGGAAGTCGATGCGCCCAGTCCGAACAGGCCAAACAGGTTTCCGCTGTTCTCTTCAGACACGGTGACCCAGGTGCTGGTTGACGAGTCATACTTCTGCAACACCAGTGTCGAGTTACTGGCGACGTTAACGAAGGCAGAAGAGGTCGCTGTTACATCAAGATCGATAATGGTGCCGTCTGCGACCACAATCGGATCGCTGACGATCTTATTGTTAAACGCGATCAATCCGCCGTCCTGCAGGATGGTTCCCAGATCCTCACTGACATCAACCGGATAGGTAAAGCCTACCGCAGCACCTGAGCTGACATTGTCAGATGCCGTCAGTGTGATGGCCTGCACATTCAGATCCAGCGTGCCGGATGGATCGCTGCTGTTGCCTGCCGTGTCCGTGACAGTAAAGGTCACTTCATGGGTGCCATCATACAATCCGTCAGTGGCAGTAATGGTCCAGGTACTATCTTTGTCGACGGTGGTTTCGCCGACGATCTGACCTTTGTCATACATCGTGACGGTGGCACCCGGCTCAAGATCGCTGCCGCTGAAGGTGAGTTTGCTATCGCTCTGGGTTTCGGCTGTATTAATAGCCGCACCCACTTCATCCGTGATCACTACCGTAGTAATGTCCACGCCTTCAGGCGCAACAGAATCCACGAGATAACTTACGGATGCAGTCTCACCGCTGCTGTTACCTGCAGCATCGACAGTCTCAAACGTAAAGCTGTGATCACCCTCAGTCAGGGCTTCAGATGGCGTGAATGACCAGCTGCCGTCATCTGCAACCTGTGCTTCACCCAGTACTGTGCCATTATCGCGAACAATAATAGTGGTGCCCGCTTCCTGCCCCGATGTACTAAAGGTCGGCGTGGTATCACTAATCGCACTGCCAGCGGCGAACGTATTGCCAGCATCGTCAGAGACGACCACAGTGGCCACATCAAGCAGATCTGGTGCAACGGTATCGACTACGACGTTAATGGTATCGCTGCGGGTGTTTCCTTCCGCATCCGTTACGGTGACGATCAATGCATGATCACCGTCAGCCAGTGCTGCGTCAGGCGTAAAGCTCCAGCTTCCATCCTCAGCAACCACGACACTGCCCAGCACGGTTTCGCCATCGGCGATGGTGACTGTTACACCCGGCGTCTGATCCTGACCGCTAAAGGTCGGTGTGCTGTCGTTAATGGCTTCACCATTCACTATCACATTGCCGGCATCATCTGTCACCACAACACCCGTGTTGATGCCTTTGGTTGCCGAGATTGACAGGTCCAGCGCTTCAGATGCACCGCTGCTGTTGCCGACTTCATCGATGACTTCGAAAGTGAACTGATGTTCACCATCATCAAGCGAGGTTGAAGGCGTAAAGGACCAGCAGCCATCTTCGCTGACCGTGGTTTCACCCAATACGGTTTCACCATCGCGAATAATCACGGTCGCTCCCGGCTCCAGCGCTGTGCCACTGAAGGTTGGCGTATTATCTGCTGTGATACCGGCTGCGGTGATAGTGGCACCGTCGTTATCGACCATTGTGACCGTAGAGATATCAACCCCTTCAGGCGGTGTGGTATCGACAGTGACGTTGAAGACTCCGCTGGCACTGACGCCTTGTGGATCAGTAACGGTGACCTCGATGGCATGCGCACCGTCAGCCAATCCAGCGGTTGGTGTGAAGGTCCAGCTGCCGTCCGCACCTACAGTCACAGTGGTCAGCGTGGTATCGCCGTCAGCGATGACAATAGTGGTTCCAGGTTCGAAGTTTTTACCGTTGAACGTTGGCGTACTGTCACTGATAGTGTCGCCATCCAGAATAGCGGTACCGTTATCATCAACGATTTCCATGGACGGCGCGGTTTGCACCACGACATTGATGGTGTCATTGACATGGTTACCGCTGGCGTCTGTACCGTCGACAACCAGGGCGTGCTCGCCATCAGCCAGTGCGGTATCCGGCGTGAAGGTCCAGCTGCCGTCGTCGTCCACGGTGGCGGTGCCTATTTCGGTGTCGCCATCCGAGACAGTTACGGTGGAACCGGGCTTCATACCACCGCCGTTAAGGGTCGGTGTGCTGTCACTGGTAGTCGCGCCGTCGGCTATCGGATTGCCGGCGTCGTCGGTCAGGCCCGGCACGGTGGCGCTGGTGTCGACGGTCACGTTCACGGTATCGCTCATGGCGTTACCGTTCGCATCGGTGCCGTCAATCACGAGCGCGTGATCGCCGTCGGCGAGTGCTGCATCCGGCGTGAAGGTCCAGTTGCCGTCCGCGTCCACGGTGGCGGTGCCGATTTCAGCATCGCCATCAGAGACGTTCACGGTAGAGCCCGGCTGCATGCCGCCGCCGCTGAGGGTCGGGGTGCTGTCGCTGGTGGTCGCGCCGTCGGCGACCGGGTTACCGGCGTCGTCGGTCAGGCCCGGCACGGTGGCGCTGGTGTCAACGGTGATGTTCACGGTGTCGCTGACCGTGTTGCCGTTCGCGTCGGTGCCGTCGATCACAAGGGCGTGTTCACCGTCGGCGAGTGCGCTATCCGGCGTGAAGGTCCAACTGCCGTCCGCGTCCACGGTGGCGGTGCCGAGTTCGGTGTCGCCGTCAGAGACGATCACGGTAGAACCCGGCTCCATGCCGCCGCCGCTGAGGGTGGGGGTGCTGTCGCTGGTAGTCGCACCGTCGGCGACCGGGTTACCGGCGTCGTCGGTCAGGCCAGGCGCGGTGGCGCTGGTGTCGACCGTCACGTTCACGGTGTCGCTGACCGCGTTACCGCTGGCATTGGTACCGTCAATGACCAGCGCATGCTCGCCGTCTGCCAGCGGTGCATCCGGCGTAAAGGTCCAGTTGCCGTCCGCGTCCACGGTCGCGGTGCCGATTTCAGCATCGCCGTCGGAGACGGTTACGGTAGAACCCGGCTCCATGCCGCCGCCGCTGAGGGTCGGGGTGCTGTCGCTGGTGGTCGCACCGTCGGCGACCGGGTTACCGGCGTCGTCGGTCATGACCGGCGCGGTGGCACTGGTGTCGATGATGACGTCTACAGCATTGCTGACGTTGTTGCCGCTGGCATCAATACCACCTGTGATAAGCGTGTGTTCGCCATCGTCCAGCGCAGTATCTGGCGTAAACGTCCAGTTGCCATCCGCGTCTACGGTAGCTTCACCGATCGGAGTGTTGCCATCTGTGATGACCACGGTGGAGCCGGGCTGCATGCCGCCGCCGCTGAGGGTCGGGGTGCTGTCGCTGGTGCTTGCGCCGTCGGCGACCGGGTTGCCGGCGTCGTCGGTCAGGCCCGGTACGGTTTCGCTGGTGTCGACGTTCACGTTCACGGTGTCGTTCACCGCGTTGCCGTTCGCGTCGGTGCCGTCGATCACAAGGGCGTGCTCGCCGTCGGCCAGCGGGGCGTCAGGGGTAAAGGTCCAGCTGCCGTCGGCGTCCACGGTGGCGGTGCCGAGTTCGGTGTCGCCGTCAGAGACGATCACGGTAGAACCCGGCTCCATGCCGCCGCCGCTGAGGGTGGGGGTGCTGTCGCTGGTGCTTGCGCCGTCGGCGACCGGGTTGCCGGCGTCGTCGGTCAGGCCCGGCACGGTGGCGCTGGTGTCAACGGTGATGTTCACGGTGTCGCTGACCGTGTTGCCGTTCGCGTCGGTGCCGTCGATCACAAGGGCGTGTTCACCGTCGGCCAGCGGGGCGTCAGGGGTAAAGGTCCAGCTGCCGTCGGCGTCCACGGTGGCGGTGCCGAGTTCGGTGTCGCCGTCAGAGACGATCACGGTAGAACCCGGCTCCATGCCGCCGCCGCTGA
>Ga0308162_1001015_pt1 | contig 24902 bp, 22 predicted proteins | sample PhySR2_FD_201370 | JGI IMG/M metagenome (GOLD analysis project Ga0308162, IMG submission 201370) | Phyllosphere microbial communities from UC Gill Tract Community Farm, Albany, California, United States - DLSLS.R2 | ecosystem: Host-associated > Plants > Phyllosphere > Unclassified | place: USA... | reverse complement strand
GCGTAATCATAATGATGAGCGTGGAACGGCTCTTCGCGCCGCTCTGACCGCCGCCCAGAAGATAATTTTCAGGCGAAAAGGTGCCCTGCTTGTTGGAGGAGGCGTTCTGTTGATCTGAGCCGGTAAGTACCAGCGTCTGACCCGCGCGAAGGTTGACCTTGCGCGCAAGGCCTTCGGTGGCGGTATTAGCGACGTCGTTACGGGTATTGCCGTCCCTGCTGATAAAACTCTTGATATCGGGCGGTGTGGTGTAGCTGTAGGCAAACTGCAGCTGGATATCGCCATTTGCCTGCACAAAAGGCAGCATGGTAATGAAGAGGCCGGTAGTAATACTGGATACGCTCTGACTGGAAGTAACCCCTACGTTTGCCACTGCCGTGGAGCTGGAGCTGTTGAGCATCCCGGTATTGTTGGATAACTGGTAAGCCACCGGTGTCAGGTTAGCCGTCGGGTCGGTCTGGTTCAGGGCCATCGTGACCGTACCCTGCTGCTCAAGCGCTCTGATCATGAGCTGCGATCCGGAAAATCTCTCAGCCCCTCCAGTCGCGCTGTTCAGGATGGACAGACCAAAACTGCCCGCATTGGCCGGGGCACCGGTAAAGGTACTGCCAATACTCGCGCCCAGGCCGGAAACCGTTTTGGCAACCAGACCCCAGTCCAGACCCCGATCGACGTTTTTGGTCTGGGTGAAACGGACTATCTGCAGTGTCAGCTGTACCTGACGGTGCAGGACCTGATTCTGGTAATCAATGTAACGGCCGACCCTGTCCAGTACATCAGGCGTGTCCGTCACGCTGAGCGTGCCGGTGGCGTCAGACAGCCAGTAGCGGCCGCTTTTTGGCGTGAGTATCTGCTCGACTGTTTTGCGGATATCGTTATAGAGGTCGCTGTTCATGCCGTAGTTGGTTTTCTGATTCGAACTGACGTCGCCTTTGGTGCCGCCATTTCCGCTCTGGTTGCCCAACTGAGCACCCGCACCGGAGTTAATAGACGCGGAGCTGTCGACTTTGGTATTGAGAATGGCAAGCTGAAAGGTGCGCGTGTCCTGAATAAAGAAATCCACACGCCCCGTTGTGCGGCGAACGGAGAGGCCCAGCGTACTGGCGGCAATGTTCAGGGCTTCCTGCGCATCGCCCTGAAACCGCGTCCCCTGGAACAGGACCGGTTCAGACGTCGACATGACAGCAGGCTGCGCCGGCATACCCATCTGTGCCAGCGGCACCCGACCATTGTCATCCGGTGCCGGAAGACGGCCGCTCATCTGTGACGTGACGATGCTGCCACCTGCGGACTGCAGCAGCGCAGCAGATACCTCCGGCGAGATGTAAACCCGAAAGCCACAGATTGCATTAATGCGGCTGGCGATCTGCGGCAGTGTCAGCCCTTCGGGGCTGTTAAAAAATACCTGGCAAGGTGGCATTTTGACGTCGTCCGGCGCCGTAATAGCTGACTGAATGGGTTTCAGGTTTACCCAGGGCTTGTCCGCCCACACCACAGCCGGCTGCGACATATCCAGGCGGCTTTGCAGTATCCGCTGCGCTGTGTCGCCCTGCGTATTGTTGTCTTTTTCAATGGTGGCCACGTCTCTGACCGAGCACGCAGAGAGCAGCACGGCAATGGCCAGCAGCGTCAGTTTTAATGGGGTGCGCGACATCCGCTGCTCCTCAGTTAAGGTAAACAATGCTCCCCTCCGTCACGCCGGACGGAAGGGAAAGATTCATATCAGTGCCGTCATACATGCGCAGCCGCCCCCCCGAAACGGTCAAAGCCAGCGCGGAAGTTGTCGACTGATTACGGAGCGCGGCATAAACACCCGGCGTATCCGCCACCCAGACCCACAGCCTGCCGTTCTGAATGACACTCTGAATCCGCGCATCAGGGGGCGGCATCATGCCGGTCGCTGCCGGCGAAACCGGTCCGTCACCCTCTGAGCGGCCATGCCGCCAGTCGTTCACCGCATCTGCCGTTCGCAGCATGTCGGTGGCAAGCCGCGAGGGCGCGGCCACGGTCACTGACTGCGTGACAATGTCAGAATTACGGCGCTGGGCGTCACTGGCCATCAGCCCGAAGAACATGGCCAGCGCGATTATCGGCAGGGCAAAACCCATTTCATCGCCCTCCGGGCGTGGGGGTGTCGCTGACGGACACCAGGCACTGAATGCGGTTGGCTTCGGCAAACAGCGGCTTTTCAGCGTGGCGGTACAAGTCAAATACCTGCACCAGAACCGACTCGAAATTGCCGTGAAACACCAGAGGGGCATCGATGCGGTAATCCAGGGTGACGGGCCAGATCAGGACCCAGTTGCCGCCATTGGCGCAGGGCGCTTTTGCCGTCCAGGCGGTGAGCGCTTCTTTAAGCGTTGTGCCCGGCTCAGCCCGCCAGGTCTGCCCCGTAGCAGGCGGCGTTACCGGCGTACCCGTCGAATAAGTGGGTACGATGCGGCTGTCCGCAGCGGGTGCCGGTGTGACAGCGGTGGACGGCTGCTGATGCACGACTGCAGACGCTTTCGGCGTGGCATTCACTGTAGTCAGGGGGGCAGTTTTGGTTTTAACGGCTGTCGGCGTGATGACGACGTGATTCTGCTGAGCCGGGGTATGCGCAGCAGCTGCGGTTCCCCCTGAAGCTAAAGAGGCCGGCTTCTGTGAAGAGGACGGTAAACTGCCTGAGGTTACTGACGACTGACTCTGCTGCAGTACCGGCGAGGGAACGCTGAGGCTCTGCGGTTTAAGCCCTGAGGGCGTGACCACATCGCCAGTGAAGGGATTTCTGGCAAGCCCGGATGCAGGCGTCTGTACTGATACGGCTTTAGTCTGCACAACCGGCGCTACGTATGGCCTGGTGACCGGGGCGCTGACCGCAGGGCGAATGGCCGGAAGGCTGGCAGCCGGCGCTGAAAAACTGCGGTACTGGTCGCGGAGCCCGAAGCAGACTTCACGGTTAACTTCGTCCACCTTCAGACGCCAGGCGGGACCCGCAACTACCTGAAGCGCTTCACTGAGCTTCAGCGGGCCGATGGTGCGCTGAACGGCGGGCAGCGGACGGCTGAGCAGTTCAGAAAACGCAGCGCTCGTTGCTGAACACAGTGAATAGCCTGACTCCAGCAGCAGATAGCGGAATCCCTCGCCGACCGTGCTGACCAGCTGCGCCGGCATAGTGATATCGACAACCTGATTCAGCGGGTCCAGCTGCGCATCGGCAGGGCGGGTGCTGACAAGGGTATAGCGATCGTAGCGCACCACCTCAGGCGAGCGGTTGCGGTAGATATCATCAAACCGGGCCGGCGGGCGGCTGCGGGAATACACCGATGCGGTGTCTGTCGCGGCTGCATTCACACAGCCTGCCAGCATCACAGTGCAGGCAATGATGCCGGCACGTTTAGCGGCCTGTCCGGAAGGTACTGCCATCAGGTTCCACCCCAGGAATAGTCTTAATCAGGATTGCTATTCTCGCTGTGGTGTAAAACCGGACAATTCAAAACTCTGACTGGGAGCTGAACAAAAAAAGTTGAGGGGGGGTCAGGAAGGCGTGCAGGGAATTTACCGCTTACGCTTGCATACCGTGGCAAAGGTGGCCAGGCTGAAAATGTTCTCCGCAAAGAACACACCTGGCAGGGTGCCGGGTGATTTAGCCGCCTATGGGCGGTTTTTTTATCTGCTCAATTGAAGCTTATATATGCCATACCCCTGCGGGGGAACCCCGTCAGGATAGAAAAGCGAGATTTATGTAATCGTCGCATATTGACCGTGTTTACACTCGCATGGGGGCATCAGTTCAGACTTTAGATGATAAGTTTTGTTGCTTTAGCACAATCAATCAGAGAGGGTCTGCTTTGAGCGAGGAGCGGACTTTCTTATCTCCTTAGCATGGTGTGAATCAAGAAGCGGATATGGAAAAATCAAATCTGGTAATGTCTGCGTCAGAAAGTCAAAAGGAGACGTGCTTCGTTCTATAACTATTAATTAGCAGCTTTGCCGCACCTTCCGGTGACATTACATAGCGCTACATGAAAAACTGGCGATTATTCCTGAGCCAGATTCTCAAATTGCAAGTAGCGTTGTTGTTTCTGTATGGCGCATTGTTTCAGTCCAATGCTACTAAAAGAGAAAACGCCAGACTAAAATCATCACTGAATGCATCAATCATTATTTTGTATCCATATGTTTAGCTGATATTTGCAAACTTGTTTATGTGTAGTACATTTCCTGACCTTTCCATGTTAAGGATATGTTACATGAAATCGAAGATTGTTGTGCTTTCAACTGTTCTGATGATTACTGGATGTACTTTAAATAGAGGACATGTAGCTCAGTTAACATGCGATAATTTCGAAAAGCTTGCAAAATGCATGGATCAGGCACGTGCCCGAGGGCTTACCGACGTTGGAATTGGCGACGTAGGTAGGTCTGACGGTCTTGTTGATGGCTGGGCTGGTAATATGAAAGCTGATCAATTACTCGTAGGAGAAGGTGCTTTTCCAAGAGAAGTGCTTAGGATTGATCAGGATATCGCCGCCATGATGCCTGAAGGCGAGCGGATTTTGAAAACCGGGGACTGGGCAAAGTATCCGGCATGGCGAACCCGGTATGTGCATCTCGCTGAAAAACTCAACAATGTAAAACTCCCTGCAGCTCAACGTGCTTATGACAACGCTGCTTCAGCAAGGGCGGAGGGATTCCACACAGAAGCCACCGCGCCAGCCGCCCAGCAACAGGAATGCTATGTGCCTATTGGTGTGGGACCAGAAGGCCCTATCATGGGAATGGGACCTTGTAACTGACAAGACTTGCGGCATATGCGGCCAAACTCGCGTAACGCACGATGTTCTTTACAACCCCTGACCTGCTCACCGTTGATTAACACACCGCGATGTTAGTAATGTCCGCTCCTGGCACAGAGCAGACTGTCAGATTAAATTCAGCTCTGCGGCATAACCGAGTCAGGCCAAATCAGCGGAGCCGGTATAAAAAAGCCAGCATAAGCTGGCTAGGTTAATCAGTAACGGTGAGGGTCAGTCCTGTTCTGGATAGAATTCCAGGGAGAGGATTTGCCCCATGTCCCAGATACAGTCTTCAGGAAATACATCGAGCTGTGTTTCCTGCGCGGCAGAAGAAACAGCATCGGCCCACACCGTCGCAATCCAGTCTGGATCGGCCAAGGCCACTTTCAGACTCGGCGTACCTTTTATATGCAACGCCAGAGCTTTACGCTGCTCTTTAATGGTACGTTGCCAGCTTGATCCACGGCGTCCAGGCTGAAAATTCCATTTGAGAAGATGTGCAAGCAGAACCGCCATACGACTGGCTAATTCACGCTTTTCGCTTTTGCCCACGTCTTCGATCTCCTCGGCGATATTAGCAATATCAATCTCAGAGAAACGACCCGCACGCAGTAAAGCCGCCTGCTCCTGTGCCCAGGCAACAACATCGGCTTCATATCGTGTATTCATGGTTGATCTCCAGTGACATTCCTGATTAATGAATATCATTATAGAATAAAAAAGCGCCAGAAAAAACTGGCGCCGCGAGGGTATAACTTAATGAATCCTTTACGAAATTGCGTAAATGGCCTTACGGCAGACGCCATAGCCGTGTCCGAGGAACGGTATATCATCGTCAAAGTCCATTGGTGGCTCGTTCGCCGGATTACTCGGAGCCGTCTGTTGTGCCTGAGAAGGCTGAGGCTGTTGTGGCTGGCCCCATCCACTCTGCTGGCCTGAAGGCTTATTGTTTCCACTGGTGTTGGTGCTGCTTTTAGCCCCGCCCAGCATCTGCATCGTTCCGTTTACATCAACCACGATTTCGGTCGTATAGCGTTTAGTACCTTCGCTATCCTGCCATTCACGTGTTCTGAGTTTGCCTTCGATATAGACCTGTGAACCCTTACGCAGGTATTCACCGGCAATTTCAGCCAGCTTTCCAAACAGAACGACACGATGCCATTCGGTTTTTTCCCGGTTTTCACCGGTCTGTTTGTCACGCCAGGTTTCTGAGGTGGCCAGAGAAAGACTGGTCACTGCAGTTCCGTTTGGCATATAACGAACTTCGGGGTCCTGACCGAGATTGCCGACCAGGATAACTTTGTTGACGCCGCGTGCGGACATAATGAATTCCTCTTAGAAATGGGGTTGAGAGGAACACACCCGCCGGGATGTGTTCCGGCGGTGTGTCCGTGACGCTTAGAAAGATTCCGGATCGTAAGCCTTTTGAGTGGCCGGACCGGTTTCTGGCGTCTGGGAAGCGTTAGGAGCCTTGTAAACAACGTCCTGCCCCTTTTTGATGAACTCGACCTTTATCAGGCGGGCCTTCAGTGAGGGACGTGATTCACCGGTGTGCTCACCGCTTTGCAGGGTAAACACATCCGCTTTCAGGCCACTGAGTACAAATCCAATCAGGACTTTTTCCTCTTCATCAACGGCTTTCTGACAGCGGTTGATGAGGGAGGTCTGCTCTTTACCTGCAACGGTAATGTCTAAGCGGGTATAGGAAGCATTATCAGTCGGACCGGTCAGGGCATTGATTACGGCACAGGTAAACTCACCATTTGAGCCCTGCAGTCGACGAATCGAACTGAGGTAGCCGATACCACTGACGTTGAGGTTAAAGTACTCTTTCTGGTTGTTGCCGCTAGTGGCAGAGCCAGCAGAAGCAGTGTTGTTTGAAGCAGGGGTATTTGCAGTTGCAGTCATGATGTTATCTCCGGAGTAAAACGAAACAGGGTGCGGAGAAACATCAGTCCCGTGCGGGAGAGAGTTTCCCGCAGGGGGTCAGCAAGTAATTGCCGACAGGCTGTATTAGTGAAGTGGACCTTAACCCGGTATACAGGTCCCTGTTTGCAAAGGTTAACAGGTTTGAACCGCCCGAAAGCGCCATCTCTCAGGTTATGATGGCATTGGCATGTGATTACCCGAAGGCGTTCCTCTCAAATCACCGGAACATTGGCAGTTGTCGGAAGGACAACGTTTAGCCTCTTTATCTTTCACGTACACGCGGCGGTTGTCAATCTGGCCACGTATAAAAATTCATCAGTAGTCTGATAATAAAAAGCGGCACCTCTCGGCACCGCCATCGGGGTCTGCACCATCGACCTTTTGTTAACCTGCCTGAGGCAGTTGCTCCGCTGGCGTGTTCAGCTCCCGGCACGGGTTTCACGGAGTTTTCGTGCCTTGACACCTCCCGCACAGGTAGTAGGGGGCGACCAGACTATACTCCGGCAGCACATGCATTAGATGCTGACGGAGCCCGCAGTCACGGGGTGCGGCTTCAGAGCCGGGGTCACAATAACAAAGCCGCTACCCGCCCGCAATCGGATAACACGGGTTAATTCTTTTTTGTTTTTGGCGACTTAGCGCGGGCGGGGCTTTTACGCCTGCCAGTATCAAGACTGATAATGCCTTTGCATTCCGGGTAGCGAGTACAGCTGCGGAATTCTCCTTTAGGGCTTCTGCGCAGGGCGGTTTTGCTGCCGCAGAGCGGGCACGGAGGCGAAGGCGGCACCCGGATGCTGATGTGCTGCTGCATACCCTGGCTGACTAGTGTCGAGGTCCAGGCGGTCTGACGCTGCAAAAAATCGTTCAGGTTCATACGGCCGGCAGCCACTTCATCAAGCGCCTGCTCCCAGAGCGCAGTCATACCCGGGTCGGTCAGTTGCGGTGGCAGGGCATCAATGACATCCGCCCCCAGGTCTGTTGCCAGCAGTTTGCTGCCCTTTAGCGTAATGAAACGGCGGCTCAGCAGCTGCTCGATGATGCCGGCACGCGTTGCTTCAGTGCCGAGGCCGGCGTTGTCTTTGAGGATTTTACGCAGTTGAAGGTCGGTTACGTACGCAGCGGCGTTCATCATGGCACCAATCAGCGTGTCAAAGGTGTAGTGTGCAGGCGGCTGGGTCATCAGTTGCTTAACCTCTGCGCCAGTAACGCCGCACTGTGCCCCTTTGCTGAGCGGTGGCAGGGAACCTGCGATGTCTTCCTCAGCAGTGTCCTTATCTTCTTCGTCCTTCGTAAACAGCACTTTCCAGCCCTTTAAGACTTCTGTTCGGCCAGTCGTGCGGAACAGCTGGCCACCAATATCAAAGGAAATGCGCGTCGCATCTGACTCGCAGAGCGGCAGGAACTGGGCCAGGTAGTTACGACGGATAAGCAGGTAGACCTGGCGCTCTGTCTCAGTCAGGCTGGACAGCTGAACGGCGTTGCGCGTGGGGATAATGCCGTGATGCGCCGTGATTTTTTTATCGTTCCAGATGCGGGAAGCAAACCCTCTGTCCAGCTGTGAAAGCAGAGATGCGAACTCAGGTGAGGGGTCAGTACGCGCCATGGCATCAAACACAGCCGGGATTTCTTCCCGCATTGACTTCGGCAGCCAGCCGCAGTCTGTGCGGGGATAGGTTGTGGCCTTGTGCTTTTCATACAGGCTCTGAGCAGTGTCCAGCACCTGCTGTGGCGACATATTCCACATCCTGCCGCAGGCCCGCTGCAGCGTTCCCAGTGAAAAAGCCAGCGGGGCGGCCTCTTTCTCGCGTTTTGTCTCATAATCCGTCACCGTGGCGACACCCGCGTGACGGCAGAGCTGCACCACCTGCTGAGCAATATTCTGGTGAATACAGCGCTTTTCCTCATCCGCATAGACGGCGGCAGGCACCCACGATGCCTGAAAACTGCCACCTGAGGCGCTGAGCGTTGCCTTAACCTGCCAGTAGGGCTTCGGCACGAATGCGGCAATCTCGCGGTCGCGGCGAACAACCAGTGCAAGCGTGGGCGTCTGTACCCGCCCGACTGAGACCACGCCCTCAAAACCTGCTTCGGCCGCCCTGAGGGTATACAGTCGGGACAGGTTCATGCCGATCAGCCAGTCCGCGCGTGAACGCCCCAGCCCGGCATGGTACATCCCGACCGAAGCCTTTCCCGGACGCAGGTCGCTCAGAGCAGCCCGGACGCTGAGCTCGTCCAAAGCCGAAAACCAAAGGCGCAGAATCCGCCCCTCCCAGCCGCAGTAGTCCAGCAGTTCGCGGGCGATGACTTCACCTTCACGATCGGCGTCGGTGGCGATGACCACCTCATCAGCCTGTCTGAGCAGTTTCTCAATGACCTTAAACTGATCCTGCGTGTCCTTTTTAACGACAACCTGCCACATTGAAGGGAGAATGGGCAGTGCAGACAGAGACCAGGGCTTGCCGTACTGCTGGCCGTAGACCTCTGGCGGTGCGGTCTCCAGCAGATGGCCTACCGCCCAGGTGACCGTCACGCCGTTTCCCGTCATAAAACCTTCACCGCGTCGGCTCGCCCCCAGCACAGCGGCGAGGTCACGACCCTGAGAAGGCTTTTCGCACAAAAATAACCGCATCTCCGGCCCCGCTATTGACCGGCTTTATAACGCAGGCGCAGAAGGCTTACGCTGGCCTCGTTAACCGGCGGGGAAAACGCCGAGCGCTTTTCACCGAGAAGAACGGCGCGGTCAGGTTCTCCGGCCGACTCACACGCATTACGCCATGTCTCATTATCTTCAGCGGCGTCAAGACGGGTTGCGCCTACTTTGCGGTAGCGCAGAACAGATCCATAAATCTCTCTGAGCAGACGGCTTCCGCTCCCCAGCATGTCATAACGCTGACTCCGGGAGATAACGCCATAATGGGCGGCCTGCAAAACCCTTTTGGCATACTGATCAAATCCCATCAGTAAAAAAACACACCGGTAGCCGAGGGGGGTGCCACTGAATACCGTCAGGTCCAGCGTTTCAGCTGCCTGTGCGTCCGTAATACTGACGCCCGGAGGCACGAAACTCATCTGCCTGTCGAGTGTTGCGATGAGCTCATTCATTTGCTGACTGGCATACTCAATCTTTTCTTCAAGGGTCAGCATGGCCATATCAGCCCAGGGTTCGTTTTGCTGAGAATCGCGGTTGATTTGTGTCGCACGGTGAAGGAACTGAGGCATCCCCATAATCGGCTGCTTTCCTTTTTTACCGTCATCACGCTTTTCCGCCTTACGGCCTTCCCATAAACCAATCGCGTAGTTAGTGTGCAGCTCGATTCGTAGTTCAGACTGAAGCGATCCGGCCCTGCTTTTCTTCTCTGCCATCATTAATACCTGCATTCAGTTAAGATGAAGCGGCATCATCCTGAAATAACAGGTTTTAATACAGGCAGAAACTCTTAACGCCAGTCTGCAAATTATGCGAAATGAAGCTAATGACTTTGTTTCGTTACAAACTGTTCTTTTCTTAACGGCTGTTACGCCCCGCAATACTGACTATTTTTTAATCTTGTTGCGCCCCGCAACAAGGCTAAATTTTAGCCAGCTACAGGCTGATCCATTTTGGATTGCCAGTGCATAATCCATGCTGGTTATTTTTTAATCTTGTTGCGCCCCGCAACAAGCTCATTTTTTAAACAAACTCATCGTGACGCTTTAGTAAACTGATTCCTGATAGCGGCAATGGCAGCGATAACCTGTTCAGCTGATGCACGGTTCTCAGGCAGCACCGCAGCAGTGGCAGACGAGGCGGCAACCGGAGCTGGCCTGTTTGAGGCACTGTTAACAAGCCCCGTTCCACTCTGGACTGCGGGTGTGCCCATAGCCTCAGACTGCCGGAATTCGCCCTGTCTGGCGCGTTTAAGCATGGCGAACATCCAGCCTGCTGGATTCGCCAGGCGGCCTTTGCGCAGCTGTTCCTGAAGCAGGCCACTCAGCGCGTCAGCCACCGGAACGGGCAGCGCACCGAACTGCTCGCAGACCATCTGGCGGTCTTCACTGCTCAGCATTGTCAGAAAGCTGTCAGGCAGCACCGGCGCGTCAGCGACGTACGTTGTTTTAATCACACTCTGTGTGAAAGAACGTACGTTATGGTTCGATTTTCGAACTCTGTTGTAAGTGCCTGATTTCAGACTGAGTTCGGAATCCGTACTCAGTGTTCTGGCGCCTTTATCCTGACTGAGTTCGGATTCCGAACTCAGTATTTCAGGGGGGGCTTCACGGGGTTTCTGACTGAGTTCGATTTTCGAACCCGGTCGTGCAGCGTTGCTTTTCCGCATCATGGCCAGCGGCGTTGATGGAGCATTAAGACGACTTTCAATCAGCGCCAGACGGCTGTGGCGGTGGCGCATACTTTTGTCCAGGAGAATGTCGTTAACGATGGCCAGAGCCGTCATGCGCACAGATTTGTTCTTACTCTGGCAGCTCTGCTCAACCAGCGTCAGCCAGCCCGGGTCGAAGGTCTCTGCGTCACGGTAGCCCAGAGGTTCATCGTGCTGGGCATAGATGTTGCCGCGCACTCGGCCACCTTCGTCGCGGACCTTTTTGCACAGGCTTATCCAGCCCGTAAGCCGCAGCATCAGCAGCGTGCGGCTCACGGTTTCACGCGAGGCTTTGTCAGAGTGCGCCGAGGCGAGCTGAGCCTGCAGTTCGTCATAGGTCGGAAACACCGCCCCCTCATTCTGCTGCGCATAAAGCCGTATCATCACCCAGGCGGTTTTATCAAGCGGCGAGAGGCGTGTGTCGAGAAAGAGCCGGCGGGGAAACGCGTCGTGGACGTTGCCCATAAACAGCAGGCCGCTCCGCTCCTGACCGGCGTCGCCGTTAACAGCCCTGCGCTCAAGACTTTTTTCCATGCGTGACAGCGTGTGCGCCACGATACTGTCGGCGGGTATGTTCATTTTTTGCTCCCCTTTTTTGCCCGAGACAGCACAGTGCCGGGATTAACCCGGCACTGTCTGGTCATCGCTGGTCGTCCGTTACCGGCGTATTTCACGGTTATACGTCTCATGGTCCATCAGCCACCACTGCCGGCCTCCGTCCTTGCTGAGCATCCGCCAGCAGGGGCCGACGTCAATTTTGAGGTAGCCGTTGAGGGTAAGCCGCCTGAACACCTTTTTGCCGCTGCAGAACGCAAGGAACAGCTGCTGAGACCGGCGACGAATCGCCGGGGAAACCTGCTGACGCCGGGTAAAGTCACTCAGTTTCATCAGGCCTCCTTTCGCAGTGCAGGTAAAGTGTTAGCCCGCTGTGATGCCTCGCGGCACCACTGGCAGACGCGCGTCCACACAGCGGTCAGCGACAGGCCGTGAAACTCGGCCGCAAGCATCATCGCCTCCAGCGCCGGATGCGAGTCCGGTGAGCTGAGGCCGGCGTTCTTCCAGTCCGCCCAGAGCAGTGCGTCCTGCTCCTCGGTCAGCGACTGGGTCCGGCCCTGACGGGACTCAATCCCCATCAGGCGGCGACGGCTGCTCACGTCGGAGGGCGACATGCCGAAGTATTTGTCCATCAGCTCCATGGAGCCGCCCAGCTCGAGTGCGCGGTCAATCATCAGCATACGGGCCTGCTCGTTGCGGGCCTGATTGAGTATCAGCCAGAAGTTCTCGTGGTTGAATGTGACGTCCAGGACGGACACCTTCGACTGACCTATGTAGTGCAGCTCGTCGAGGCTGAGGCCGCTGAGTGCTCGTATTTCCTCAACCGACAGGCCCAGCGATTCACAGCGACGGATGTTGCCGCATTTGATGTCCATCAGCAGCGAGCTCAGAATGGCCGCCGTGGCGCTGGATAGATTCTGCTGGCTCACAGGCCACCTCCTGTAGCGACCTGGCTGGCCGCCATTACCACATCACAGAGCCAGCCTGACAGGCAGGCACACCATAAAAGTATGTTAATCATTGTGCGTTTCTCCCACCGTAAGCTGCTGAGTGGCCTGCGAACCCGCCAGGCCTTGACTGAGTTCGGCCTGGCGGCCAGCAAACCATCCCGCCGTGCGGGCCGACATGTCGCCACGACAGCGTTTAGCCTCCCGCGTTTTGACGGCGGCCATGCTCTGCCCGGAATGCCGCTGCGCCAGCCAGCGCTGCAGCACCTGGTTTTCACCGTCGGGCGTACTGAAGGACTGCAGCACCTGCCAGACGCCGGAGACCCAGCCCTCACGGAACTGATCGGCGCGGCCGCGAAGCGTACTCCTGAGAATCCGGCGCTTGCGGTAAGTTGACATATGGCTGTCGGTTGCCACCCGCAGCCTGCGCTGCAGGACGGTATAGATGTAGAGGGCCAGCTCGGAACGTTCGCCGAAGCCGTAAAAGTGAAGCGACCGCCGTATCGTGCGCAGTCCCCCCGGGCTCACGTAACCGTACCAGCCAAACCAGCACCGGCACTGTGTGGCCATGCAGACCACCGTGGCCAGCGAACTCATCCAGGCCGGCACTTTCTCTGCGTTGCTGGTCAGATGCTCACAGACCGACTCGCTAATCCCCGTCATTGCCAGTTGGTCATCCGTTAGCCCGTGACGGCGCATGAGGCGCTGGGCCAGCGCAACCGCCCGGGCGGCCTCGTGAGCGTTACTGTTCTGCGTTCCCAGCGCCATCAGGCGACGGATGCGCCGGGTGAGTTTTGACTTATCCGGCATGACGAGCCCTCCAGTTACCGCCCGCCATGTGCCGGGCCTTTTTCTCCTTCACGTCCTGGCAGCCGGCGCAGAGTTTCACACCCGGCATCGCACGCTGGCGGCCCGCCGGAATGTCAGCACCGCAGCACTCACAGAACTCGTTTGACGGCTCATCGGTACGGAGCTGCGAGCGGACGGCGTCAATGCCGCGCTGAATGAACAAGGCCGTACTGGCCTGCGCCATTTCGTCGTTCAAATCATCAGACATTTTCTCCCCCTTTTGCGGCAAGGCGCTGCAGCTCACGCAGGCGGCGAATGATGCGGATAAGGCGCATCATTTTGACCACCATGGCATCGTCAAATACCGGCGTGTCAGCCGGCTCCTGTGAACCAAAAAAATTAAGACAGAACATAAACATATTGCACTGTTGATTTGGCAGACGGCCGGACAGGCCCGCAAGGAACAAGCTGAATTCGCTATGGCCACCGGATACTGAAAAACCGGCAGCAGTGGGACTTTTGTCCTCGTTAATGCCACTTTCACAGCCCATCGCCTCGGCAATTTCGTAGACCAGTCGGTAAGCCATATCCTGAAGGTGCTCAACATCATCCAACAGGGCCGGGATCAGCCAGATGTCGCTGACTGGCTCCAGGCCGGTTTCGGCAAAGCTCACGGACCCGGCTGACACCGGCACCGTGTCGTCCTGCTCAGCAAACGCCGAGGCAAGGGAAAGACTGCCAGGAGATACCAGATCCCTGCCGTGTTCAGCGTTTATGCTGACGCCATCACCGGTAATGACGGGACGGCCACCAAAGAGGTCATTCTGGATTTCACTGCGTGGAAGGCTGCCGGGGCTGATGCCGGTATGGTCGGGTAGCATGGTATTTCCGGCGGGCTCAGGGGCCGGCTCGGGTCGGGTTGAGCCGGTAAGGGTGCCTGAGCGCAGGCCGATAACGGGCGTGACGGCGGTGGGATCATCCGGCAGAACGGTGACAGGCCCAGACTTGCCGCGTGGATGCTCCGTCGAATGGCTGAGCGTCAGCGGCGGCATGGCCGGAGGCTCACCAAACTGCTCGCGGCGCTTTTGCTCCTTAGGGTCAAGCTCAATCAGCCAGCGGTCATAGTTGAGACTGGGATGTGGCAGAGCCTTCACCAGTTGACCGATAAACTCATCCCTGAATACTTCCAGTGAATAGCTGTCAGGCTCATTAAACACACGGCAGGTTTCGCCAAAAACGTCATCGAGAGATACGCCGGAATTTACGTCAACACTAAAAGCTTTCCAGACTTTAAGTGCGGACGAACGAAGGCTGAGCAGTGGCATAACCTGCCCGCGACTCATGCCACTTTCCAGCATGTCTGGCATATAGGGGTAAAGATAATCGAGCGTATCTTCCATGCGACTGATGCTTGAGCTGTCTATCGGATAGCCTTCTTTACCCAGCAAATCTGAAAGCTCACGAAGCGTGACATTACGGGCCAGTTGTTCCTCATAGATGACCCGGGCTTTGTGCACACCTAATGCTTTATCTATATATGTCAGGTCTCCCCTGACTTCATTCTCAGCAAGATGGCCCACTAGACATTTAAGACGCCCAGGCCAGGGCTTGAAAATTGTATGGAGGCGATAGAAACGCTCGTCACCCGTTTCACGCCAGAGTTCTGTCAGAATCTGATATCGGGTGTTGCCTCCGTCGCTGAAAATGTAAACATCCTCTCCGTCCGGATCACGTGTGACTTTGGGTATTGAATCCAGCCCACGAGCTCTTACTGAAGCCTTAATATCTTCGTAGCGAGGGTTTCTTGCATTGCGCGGATTGTCAGGATTGGGCCTGAGCTGATCCAGTGTCAGCACCATCGCCATTTCGCTGACCGGCAGCGGAGCAGCAGGTGTTTCAGTCAGCTGAACGGGGCTTTTACCCCTCTGCAGCATGGCTTTTCCCAGATCGAGGTTACGTAAGTTACTCATGCGAATCTCCTCGTGTCGGCCTGCAGATTCTCAAAGCGGGTGTACCGGCCCTCAAACCTTAGGCGCAGGGTGCCAGTGGGTCCCTGACGCTGTTTGCCGATGATGAGTTCAGCCAGGCCCTTGTCCGGGGAGCTTTCGTTATAGACCTCATCACGGTAAACAAAAATGATGACGTCAGCATCCTGCTCAAGCGCACCTGAATCGCGCAGGTCGCCGTTGTTGGGCCGCTTATCGGCCCGACTTTCCAGTGCACGATTCAGCTGGGAAAGTGCCACCACCGGGCACGCCATCTCTTTCGCCAGCGCTTTTAGCGAACGTGATATCTCAGCGATTTCCTGGGTACGATTCTCCTGATCCGGACAGCGCATGAGCTGCAGGTAGTCGAGGCCGATGATGGAGGGATTACCGAAGCGTCGGGCATTACGCCGCGCACGGACGCGAAGCATGGCCGGTGTCAGCCCGCTGGTATCATCAATGAGCAGTCGATCTTTAATATCCTTAGTCAGCAATGAGAAGACACCTGATACGCGGGCCCAGTCCTCTTCGTCCATCATTCCGCTTTTCATGCGGGTCAGGTCAACGTTGCCGAGCGAGGACACCACGCGCATCAGAATTTGTTCTTTTGGCTGCTCCAGACTGTAAAACTGGCCGTTGGATTCTGTTTTTTTCATCAGAGAATTCATGATGACGTTGATGAGCAATGCAGTTTTTCCCATGGAGGGGCGAGCAGCGACAAGAACAAGATCACCCGGCTGAAGACCGCTTGTGAAGGTGTCCAGTTCGTCAAATCCCGTTGGCGTGCCGGTGATACCGTCGGGCGTCTGGCAGCGGCGTTCCAGCTCGGCCGCCAGTTTTTCCAGACCGTCTATGATGGTCACGCCCTGTTGCGGTTCGGCTCGCTCTGCCAGCTGCGTTATTTTCTGCTCGGCGGACTCCATCGCAGCGGCGATATCCGCCCCCGGGGCGGTAGCAGACTCATGTATCTCATTACCGATGGCTGCCAGCTGGCGACCACGGCTGTAGCGGGCCACGATGTCGCAGTAATGCGTGATGTTGGCCACGCTCGGGGTGTTTTTGGCAAGCTCGGCCAGGTAGGCAAAGCCACCCAGTTGCTCAAGCGAGTCTTTGCCGCGGCTTTCAATACTTTCAGACAGCGTCAGAAGGTCAATAGGCCTGCCTGCTGCCACAAGGTGCGACATTGCCTTAAAAATTTCGCGATGAACCTTGTGGAAAAAATCATCCGAGCCTAAGCGCAGTATAACTTCATCCCAGCAGTCGTTATCCAGCATCAGGCCGCCAATGACGCTCTGTTCCGCATCCTGTGAATAAAGGCCCGGTATATTCCTGCGGTTATCAGACATTCACACCTCCGCTGGCAGCAAAGGCGTCAAAGCGCTCTTTAAACTCGGGAAACAGTTCGCACGCAAGTTTATGCATGGAATCTAAAGCGGAATCACTCTTGCGGGATGTTTTCTTTTCAAGCCGGTGCACAGGTAATCCGGATGCATGACCCTGCTTGTAAACATCAAGGTCATAGATGCGAGTCTGTAACATCTGTATGCGGATTTTGTCTGAATGCTGACTGTATCCCCCGCTAAGAATTATGCTCTCAGCCTGTTCAACCGTGGTTTTAGCCAGAAGCGTATAATCCATGCAGTTCACGAGCATACGTATACTCGGAAGGTTAATACCAAAGGCCCGATAAGGGAGAAGCTCCTCCATCAGCGCAACTGTACCGCGAAGGAACTCACGCACATCTGGCAGTACTGGTTTAACCATTCCAATCATTTCACCGGTGGCAGCCAGGATTATCAGCTCGGACATCACTGAACGCGATCCCTGAGAATCAATCAGGATGACGTCATACTGGCTAAAAAGTGAATTTGACAGTGCATTGCGTAGACGAACGCGTCCGTCAGCAACATTGAGCATGTAGGTCGGCAGAAGGTTGCGGGGGTCATTTGAAACAATGACGTCCAGATTGTTGATAGACGTGCGGGAAATAATGTTATCGCTGCTGGAAAGGTCGACGGTCTGCATGAGAAGTTCGTAGAGACCGCAGGGAGCTTCGTAAGTTAGAGGGTAGATACTACTGGCTGTAGGCTGGGCATGGTCACCATCAATAATGAGAACTTTGAGACCTGCATCGGCCAGAAATCCGCCAAGATTAGCGGTTTGAGTGGACTTACCTTCACCGCCCTTTGTCGAGACGACAGGGATAACTTTAACCCTGGAAGGATTTGCGCAACTTACTGATTTTGAATGCATTTAATCTTACCTGTTTAGGAACAGGTTCGATTTAACATATTGGTGACTTATAACTACGAAATTTAACATTTAAACACGGGGATTGAAAATCCCCGTGTCCCTGGTTCGATTCCGGGTTCGGGCACCACAAATTTGAAACCCTCGCTTCGGCGGGGGTTTTTGCGTTTGGGGGCTCTTCCGCCATGCCGGCGTATTCATAGCGCTGACACAGTACGGCACGAAAGGCGTTGCTGCTGTTTAGCCCGGCACCATCCCGCCGATGAGCGACGTCGCCGGTTGCACGCATCCAGCTCGGTGACGGTGACGTTAGGGCTCAACCAGAAAATTCCGGTGCTTCATCGATGAAGTCACGTACTGGGCCAGATGGAAAGAAGGACAGTCTGTGCACTGAGATGCTGGGTCTTAAGGGAGCTCCGGGCATAATCGTTATACCGACGAGAAGTGTTGCAGAGGAGAACACCACTTGTAAGCATAATCAATGCGGAAAATTTCAGAGACGTGATCGCGTCGAGCAAAACCTTTGCCGTTACAGGCGACAAACTGTTGAGGGTAATTTAAGGACGCCATATGAACAATAAAAGCGTATTTCCTGATAACTTCCTTTGGGGAACAGCATAAGTGCCTTTCAGGCCTCGGACGAGTGTGGTTTGCCGGTCAGGGCATCGATACGAAATGGCGGATGAAACGGGAGATGTTGTCTCCGACCTGGACCACTCGATGGAGCGACATTCCCTCAGCTAAAGTCAAATAAACGCGATCTGTGGCGATTAAAATTGCAGTCAGCAGAATGTTAAATCAGTTTGCCCCCCTCTTTTTATTTATCCGCCTCTCCGTGCACCTGAACATCGCATTTGCACGCACACAAAAACAAAAGAAATATTTATCAAATGCCATTGACAATGCTTTATAAAAGGTGAATATTCTTTTGCAAATACACCCAAAATAAAAAAAGATATATAAATAAGTTTTTGTTTTTATTTGTTTTTTTATTAACCCTCTAAAATTTAAAGATAAATTTATATTAACTGTAAATTTTAAATATTTTTTATAAATTAACCAAATGACCGGTTTTAATAAACCTTCGGCTGACTTTTACGTGTCTGTCGATTATCAATATCCTCTAACTTAAAACAGGAACAACCATGAGCATGGGCAGCACGGATTTATTGAATTATTTAGCGTTTATGGGTACATGGGAGTCAGAATCTGACGCCAATATCGATCCTCTTATCAGAGAACAGGCCCTCTTTATCAGCCTTGGTGATTTTAATTCTGACTCGGTTGTCGATAAGGAATTTGACTCACTGGTAGATCTGGCATGTCAGGTAAGAGATCTCACTATCGCAGCTGATGCCTTGCAGATCAGTGCTGACGCAGCGGCTGTGGCTTCAATCTGGACATTCGGTTTCGGTATGGCGGCATTTGCCGCTTTAGAAGCAGCTGAACTGATTGATCGTGGGGTCATTTCAAGTAAATCGGGGGACTTAAACGCCAAACTGCAGACGGTTGATACCGACATTGCATCCCAGATTACACCGGCCGTTAGCGATTATATTTCTGCATACAAAGCCAACAACTCCCTTATCGTCTCAAAGGCCTATAAAGGCTTTAATACGCAGGAATGCCGTTCGCTGTTGATGCAATTCATGGCGGAAGTGCAGAAGAAAAGCGGCAAGCTGGATGCGGCCACTTTCAGGCAGTATGCGGCATCGGCAAGACAGGCTTTTAACAGCCAGGAGATCAGCGCTGTTTACGATGCCCTCGACAAGCTCAACTTCAGTAACAAAACAGACGCAGACATTCAGGAGTGCATGAAGTCACTTGCTGCATTCACATCCTCTGAACCTCTTGCCGTGACACTGGTGCAAAATTTCTCAATCGCAATGATGACGTACAACCTCAACGTTGCTAACAAGGTTATTCAGCAGGCAGCTAAGGATGCAGGCATACCGGTTGAAGAAGTCGATGTTACGACGTTTGAGGCCATGGGTGCTGTAGGTAAATTTATCACTGTTGTTGCCGTCGTTATGTCCGTTGTGGACATTGTCTTCCAGATTCTGAACATTGTTGATGTTGTTAAACAGTGTGACTCAATGTGCGACAAACTTAACGGTGATATCAGAGCCAACTACAAAGCCTACTTCAATGGAATCAAGGCTGCTTCTCGACAGTATGCAGCGGCGATTTCTGGAGCAACGCCTGCTCAGGCGGCTTAAAATAATTAAAAAGGCCGGCAACCGGCCTTTTTGTCATAAATCACATGATTTCATCTATCCAGTCTGCAAATACGCGTACAGCAGGAGAAAGAAAGCGCTGATGCGGATAAAGCAGGGTGACAGGGACTGACGGTGGCTGCCAGTCGGCCAGTACTTCGACCAGCGTTCCCTGCTGCAGATGCTCTGATACAACGTTCTCAGCAAGTTGCGCCAGTCCGAAACCTTCAAGACACATTTTGATATAAAGCCCTGTTTCGTTAACGGCGGCATCGCCCTTCACGGGAACAGACTGCATCTCGCCGCCTTGCACAAAGCGCAGTTCGTTTGTACGCCGGGTCTGGCCGGAAAAATAATGGATTGCCCGATGACGTGACAAAGCGTCGGGTGACTGAGGAATGCCGTACTCCCTGAGATAGTCAGGAGAAGCACAGGTGACCCATCGAAACCGCCCCAGGGGCCGGGCAACAAGCGTTGAGTTAATTAACTCCCCAGTCCTTATTACGCAGTCAACGCCTTCCTGGACAAGATCAACCTGTCGATCACTCACGCCAATCATCAGGTAGATCTCAGGATAACGCCGGTAAAAATCTTTCAGATGCGGAATGATAATTTGATGGGCGATCCCTCCGGGCATGTCAACCCGCAGTCGGCCCTGCGGCCGTTTAACGGTATCGGTCAGACTGGATTCCGTATGTTCAATCAGGGACAGGATTTCCCGGCATTGTGCAACATACTGAAGCCCCTCAGGGGTAAGGCTGACCCGCCTCGTCGTACGATTAAGCAGGCGTACCTGCAGGTGTTTCTCAAGACTTTTTACAGAACTGGTCACCGTCGAGGCAGGAAGTGCCAATGTCTCCGCCGCCCGCACAAAGCTTCCTGCTTCAGCCACTCGTATAAAGATCTGCATCGCCTGAATACGATCCATTTTCCTGCGCTCCTACCGCTGTTATCCACCCTGATTGAATAACATTATTCGTAAATTATGAATTATTAAAACACGTTAACCATCTTTTTCAAATTAACGGGGAGGCGTATCGTTTTTTCCAGAACGTTGAATGAGGCTATTCAAATGACCGATTACATCAGAAATATTGTAAACAACCAGACTGTAAATCCGCCGGTGACGCTGATCCGTGGCGCAACCATACTGAGCATGGATGAGAGCGTCGGTAATCTTGAGCGCGGTGATATTCTTATCACAGGCTCGACCATTACCGCCGTAGGTCAGAACCTGAATGCAGAGGGCGCTCACGTCATTGATGCCACGGACATGATTGCCATGCCGGGGATGGTGGATTCTCATCGCCACTCATGGGAAGGCCAGCTACGCCGCATCAACCCTAATGCTACCTGTCTGGATGACTACAGCAACGCCACACATTTCTCTTTTGCCAGGTACTATCGCCCCGCTGATATCTACGTGGGCAACCTGCTGACAGCGTTGGGCGCTATTGACGCGGGTATCACGACAATCATTGATAACTCCCACAATAGCCGCACCGCTGAGCATTCTGATGCCGCCGTAGAGGCCCTGCTTGACACGGGTATACGCGCCATCCATGCCTCCGGCGCACCGGTAGCAGGCGACTGGGACAGCGCACACTGGCCGGGTAACTGGCAGCGCCTGCAGAAAAAATATTTCAAAGATAACCCAGAAGGCCTCGTTTCTTTAGGTGTCATGGCGCAGTTAGAGCCAGAACTTTGGGCCGAGGCCCGCCGGCTGGGACTGCCGATTGTCACTGAATTTTTCGGAGCGCAGATGGCATCGGAGCTTGAATCACTGCATCAGCAGGGCCTGCTTGGCCCGGACAATATTTTCAATCACTGCACGGCGGTGCCTGACGAAGGATGGAAAATCCTGCGGGAAGCCGGTGTCCGGGTGAACGTCTGCCCGCGCTCAGATTCGCACTATGGCATTGAAAGCGGGATGTTCGCTATCGAGGCTGCGCAGCGCCATGGCATTACACCAGGCCTGAGCGTGGATAACGAAACGTCCTACAGCACCGATATGTTTATGGAAATGCGCGTCGCGTTTTACCTGCAGCGTGTGGTGGGAATGCATAAGCAGCATGGCTGTGATTCAGACCATTCACTGACAACGCTGCCTGCCGCGCAGCTTCTTAAATCGGCGACCGTTGACGGGGCTGCCTGTGCTGGGCTGCAGGATAAAGTGGGCAGCCTGACACCAGGCAAACAGGCAGACCTTATCCTGATCAACGCTGCTGATCTCAACCTCTATCCGAACGGAAATGCCTTCGGTACGGTGGTGCATGCAACGGAACGCAGCAATATTGATACCGTTATGATCGGCGGACGCATCATGAAGCAGAACGGTAACGTTCTGGGCGTGGACAGCGCGCGCCTCCGTGAAGCCATTGATGAATCACGCGAACACCTTTTTGCAGCGGCAGGATATGAGCCTGACATTTTTGCAGAAAAATTCATGCCGCTGGTACAGGTAAACAGACAGAGGTGACAGCATGAGCGCGATGTATTACCTGATAGCTTTTGCAGCAGGTCTTGGCATTACCCTGCAGACGAGCCTGAACAGTCAGCTTGCAAAAGGGCTCGGAGGCGACTCGGTCACCGCCGCGCTGTTTTCCTTTACGGCCGGGGCATTCAGCCTTGGAGTTTACTCACTGCTGCGCGGGGGATTATTTACCTCGCTTGCTGCCATTCCTTCTCAACCTCTGTGGAGTCTGGCGGGCGGACTGATGGGTGCCTGTGCATTGTTTAGCTATGTTGTACTCGCACCGAAAATCGGTTTCTCAGCGCTTCTCGGGCTGGCGATTGTCGGACAGTTACTCTCGTCACAGTTAATCGACCATTTTGGTCTGCTGGGTGCCATGAAGCGGCCGGTTACGTTGCTTAAGCTAGGGGGAATGCTGGTCATGTTGGCCGGGCTCGCCATCATGCTTTTCGGCGACAGGCTTTCTGCGCGTTTTCTGCATTAGTCGAGTGAAGTTACGCCTTACGGGCGTCTGCCATGGTGCAGGCGCCCGTCGCTTTCATTCAGACGCTATACGTACTTTTATCCCCTGGAGAAATAACATGTTTTCAATTGCAGCCGAAGTGACAAGCAGTTTGGGCGAATGCCCAGTGTGGTGTGAAAGAACGCGCCGGCTCTACTGGACGGATATTGAAAGCAGCGAATTACTTGCCTTAGAAGAAGAGAACAATCTTGTGACGCGCTGGACTCTGCCCGATCGTCTCGGGTCGTTTGCCCTTACTGAACAGACGAATGTCCTGCTAATGGCACTCGCATCCAGAGTGGGTTTCTATGATCTCGCTTCAGGTTCGTTTACGACGGTAGCCACGTCGCCGGGAAAAGCAGGAGCGCGTGCAGGAGACGGACGGTGCGATCGCGTCGGTAATTTTGTCTTTGCAACCATGGATGACGGCTATCCTGTGAGCGTCATCGGTAAATTTCACAGACTTAACGCGGCGACGCTGATCATTGAAACGCTAGACCTGCCCGCTGTGGCCATACCGAACAGCATCTGCTTCAGTCCTGATGGCGGAACGATGTATTACAGCGATTCGATGCAGGGCCGGATATTCTGTTGTGATTATCCCTCTCTGGATAACCAACGGATCTTCACTGAAACTACAGGACAAGGTGCACCTGACGGTTCCTGCATCGATGCTATGGGATATTTGTGGAATGCTGAATGGGGTGGGAGCCGTGTTGTTCGTTACCGTCCGGATGGCACAACGGACTGTATTATGTCCTCTCCGGCCATCCAGAGCACCTGTCCGGTACTGGCCGGAGAAGCATTTACCACCCTGTATTGCACCAGTGCGACGGTGGGCCTTTCCGCACCGTCACGGCACGACGGTACGCTGTTGAAAGCGAAATCCCCGGTATTCTCCGGTTTGCCCGAAAGCCGTTTCGCTGGTTGATGCTGGTTTTGTCATGAGTAATCACCTCTGGTCGAGAGTTTACTCGCTCAGTCACATGCCACTAATGGTGGCTAGGAGCAAAGAGCATGGTATGCAGCTGGAATTTATCAGACCCGGCAAGCCAACGCAGAATGCCTTTATCGAACGGTTCAACCGGACATACAGGACAGAAATACTGGATTTTTATCTGTTCAGAACACTTAATGAAGCACGGAAAATTACAATGCGCTGGTTGGCTGAATATAACAGCAAGCGCCCGCATGAATCCCTGAATAACCTGACACCGGAAGAGTATCGGCTGATGGCTGAAACCCAGGAAATATCAAAAAGTGCTTGGAACTAAAACGGGTGTGCTTACAGTTGACGCCGCTACAGGAGAGGATGAAAGTAATGAATTGTTGGATTGAAGCTGAAATTGTTTATCTCAAAAATACGATTTAACAAAATTAAGGCCATTGATATGGCCTTAATTAGTAGAGGCTTAGAATCTTTTACTTAATTGGGCGATTTTTTTACCATCAGCCTCACGAGTGTTATCTGCATCTCTCCAATAAAACACGCCATCTATATCTGATAAATCGGTTTGTTCAGGTATAGTTATGATAAATAAACCTTTTCCATAAAACTCATTATAATCAAGACTTGAAAGAATTTGTCCCTTCAATGGTTCTGATAACTTTGATTTCCTAATCTCATCTGACCATTGGCGAATGTATGCTTCAGATGTAATGTTAAGAATGGCTAATTCACGTGTCACGCCAACAACAAACCTATTTCCAATAATATGCTTTTTAACTCCATCAAGTTCTTCTACTCTTTGAGCATCTGCGATTTTATCTGCAATCCCAATGACAATTTTCCCAGCAACTCCGTTACATTTCCCATTATTTGCCATTGCACATATTGTTTTAATAACATCAGAAAATATATTCTTGTCAATGCTTCTTTCTTTGTTGAGCTGTACTATACCCTGCTTTAATTCATAAAACGCTAACTCAGCTTCTGAACGGCGGATCAATCCTTCTAAATCAAGCGTAGAGTGGGCTTTATAAATAGGTGCTGTGACCTGCTCCCCGTTGATTAATACACCGCGATGTTAGTAATGTCTTCATAAGCCACATGAGGACATTCCCATGAAGAAGCGTTTTTCCGACCAACAGATCATCAGTATCCTCCGCGAAGCTGAAGC
>Ga0308162_1001009_pt1 | contig 24961 bp, 24 predicted proteins | sample PhySR2_FD_201370 | JGI IMG/M metagenome (GOLD analysis project Ga0308162, IMG submission 201370) | Phyllosphere microbial communities from UC Gill Tract Community Farm, Albany, California, United States - DLSLS.R2 | ecosystem: Host-associated > Plants > Phyllosphere > Unclassified | place: USA... | reverse complement strand
AGATGTTTGTGGCCATTACTCGCGTGCTGAACGATGAAGAGTCAAAAGCGTTCTTTGAGGAGAACCGGCATAAGCATCCGAAAATGGACATCAAAATCCCGTTTTTAACCGTACGGGAAACGCTGCTCTACAAACCCGCGATCAATGCCGCGAAGGTCACCTGTCCGACACTGGTCGTGGTCGCCGGTCAGGATAGCGTGAACCCCCCGGAACAAGGACGTGCGCTGTTTGATGCGGTAGCCGCAACGGATAAGCAGCTCTTTGTGGCCGAAGAGGCCCGCCATTACGATATTTACAGCGATCAGCACTTCGCGTCAGTGATTAAAGTGCAGAAGGCGTGGTTCGCGGCGCATTTGTAACCTGAAGCAGGCTCGCTTCTGCGTGGTGTTCGCTGACCTCTGTCGCGCGCTGGCAGGAGCGAGTTTATTCCGTGCTGAACATTGCGCAGGTTCACACCAATCTCTTCTGCCTCAAAAGCCTCATGGCGTTCTTTATCAAGCTTTTCTTCCACGACCGCGCTGAGGTTTCACGCCATTTCGCCACGATAAATCTTGCCGTTAAAACCGGTCAGCCCGGCCTCCGGCCTCATGGCACAGCCGCCAATAAATGCCTGATCAAACAGAACTCCCTGGATCTGGGTGATGGCGGTTTGTCCGACCGCGCCGTCCGTGATCGTCTGTATCTGACTGCCCAGCATAATCCTGACGGAAACCTGATTGAGCTTGTCGCAGACTAATTAAAGAACTGATTACTCTCCCAGCCGGATCCAGCGGCGTCCGGCCAGCACCGTCAGCGCCACAATGGTAATGCCTGCAGCCAGATGCATCGAGAAATCAATGATATGCAGATTAGTGTCATGACACAGCGACAGCAGCATTGATGAGGTAAACGCGCAGCCGCAGCCGCTCAGGGCGAGACTGCGCGCGGGATAGAGTGAACGGGTGCGTTTCAGGGCGATCACCGACATCAACATCATCGGCAAGCTGGCCGACAGCATAAACAGATAGCAGTGTATCCCTTCACCCAACCGGCTCGCGCCCGCTGGCGGGGTCTCAGATGACATATTGATCAGATTTAGCGCCAGCCACATCACTGCCAGCAGTAGCGGCCAGCGCAGGTTAATCGGCTTCCGTCCTGCAATACTTAGTGTAAAGGCGGCCGCCAGCGTGCTGCCTGCAATGACGAGCGACAGCAGCAGGGCAACCAGCGCTAACATGGCGCCAGGCTGAGACCAGTCCGTCAGACGGCTGTGAAATGCCCAGCTGGTCAGCGCCCCACAAGGTAGGGCAAGCGCGATCCAGCCTGCGACGCGCCAGGCCGTAGGCCAGACGCGCTGCACCGGCTGCGCAGAGGCGCTGAGCTGATTAATTAACTGATCATGATTTCTCATGATGACCCCGTCCATATTTACGAAGGTTGACCATTGCGCGATGCAACAGAGATTTAACCGCAGAGAGAGACTGATTGGTTTCAGCGGCTGCCTGCGCCAGGCTCTGCTCGCGCAGATGCACAGATTCGACGATCTCCCGCTGGCGCAGCGGAAGGGTATCCAGATAGCCGGAAAGGATATCCGTATCTGTTGAGGATTCTGCGCTTTCAGCAGGCCTTCGTTGCAGTTCCTCATCATCCTGAACTTCCTGACGACGACCGCGCTGACGCAGCGCATCAATGGTCCGCGCAGAGGTGATGGCGGCAACCCAGGGAAGGATCGGACGCTGCGGATCGTAAGTATGCCGCACCCGATGGATCGCCAGCAGCGTCTCCTGAATCACGTCCTCAACCAGCACCTCGTCACGGATTTTTTTGCACACCAGTGCCCGAATGGCCGGAACCATCAATTTGAGTAACTGGTTATAGGCAGCTCTGTCACCCGTCTGTGCTCGGGCCATCAAGCCTGGCCACTGCTGTGCGCGTGGATCAGTCTCTGACATCGATCATCAGCAGTTCAGCACGCTGTCGCTGTGATCTGACAACGCGGCAGGAAATCGTTTCATCAATAATCTCAGGATTTATTTCCTTTTTCTGTTGCATGATCCAGCGCTGAAATCACAATACCCGGCGTCAGTACCTGCGGCAGCACCACCGGTTTTCCGCCGTCAGCCGGATAGACCACGTAGAGTGGCAATCCGCCGCGTCCGAAATCACTCAGCGCCTGTTCAACATCGGGATTGTATTTGGTGGAATCTGCGACCATGTAAATGGTGCTGGTGCGCGCCATAGCTGCCTTAACCGCCTGCGTCGAAAGCGAGGTGCGATCGTTCACCTGGCAGGTAATACACCATGACGCGGTAAAGTTCACCAGAATGGGCTTGCCCTGGCCTTTGATCGCGTCAACGTTCTGCGGCGACCAGGCCACAGCGGCAGCTGCCTGTGAGGCGGTTTCCGTTTCAGCGGGCGCGCTGGCAAAACTGTTCAGATTCAGCAACGGCACCATGACGAGCGCCAGGAAGAAAGCGGTCGCAACATGCAGTACCACATGGCGCTGTCCCATCATACGGCGTTTCTGCGCCATGCCATACAGCCAGGCGGCAAAACTAAACAGTAAGCAGCAGGCCAGGATCGCAGCCAGTGCCGCCGATCCCGCCTGACGTTCCAGTACCCAAATCAGCCAGCCCACGGCGCCCAGCATCGGAAACGCCAGACCCTGTTTTAAGGTGACCATCCAGGCACCTGGCTTTGGCAAAACTCGCGCCAGCACCGGGAAGAAAGAGATCAGGGTAAAGGGCGCAGCAAAGCCAAGCGCCAGTGAAATAAAGATCACCAGACTCACCAGCGGAGGCTGAGTCAGGGCATATCCCACTGCGCTGGCCATAAAAGGTGCGCTACAGGGAGTGGCGACAATGATGGCCAGCGCGCCGGTCAGTGCTGAACCCACTAAACCTCCGCGACTGCCGCCCATTTCGCCAACCCGCTGTACTGATAATCCGACTTCAAACAGACCGAGCAGGTTCAGTGCTGAGCCGAGCATCACCAGAATCAGCGCGGCGATGACCAGCGGCGATTGCAGCTGGAACCCCCAGCCCACCGAAGCACCACCCGCTCTTGCCAGCAGTAATACCGCAGTCAGAGCAACCATCGTCACTACGACGCCCAGTAAGAAGGCCAGGCCCTCAGCACGGGCGTGCGATGGCGATTCATGATGGCGGATCAGGCTCAGTGCTTTCAGCGAGATCACCGGAAACACGCAAGGCATGAGGTTCAGAATAATGCCGCCCAGGAAGGCGGCTGCAATCGCAGTCAGCATGATTTACCTGCTCAGAAGATGAAGTTATGCCGGATTGGCCTGACGGTATTTTTTGACGGCATCCATCGCTTTCTGTATATGCGTATCAGGATTTTTATCGGTGAAGCTCAGCAGGATTTTGCCATCGGGCGCAATCACGTAAGAGGTACGGTCCGAGAGCTTCTGACCTTTCATCTCCATCGTGCTCTTATATTCTGCTGCCACTTTGGCACCGGGATCGGCTGCGACGGTAAATTTGTCACGGCATTCCAGCTGCGAGAATTTGGCAATCTGATCGGTATTGCCTGCAGTGACACCAATGACGGTCGCACCCTGTTTTTTGAATTCATCGGTAGCTTCAGCAAAGTCATGCGCTTCGAGCGTACAGCCCGCGCTGAACGCAGCCGGGAAGAAGTAGAGGACAACCGGGCCTTTTTTCAGGGCCTGCTGCAACGAAAAGGTGGTCGATTTACCCGCGAGAGCGGCGTCGAGTTTGAAGTCCGGCGCTTTTTCACCGACCTGTAACGCCGCAAAGGCGGATGTTGCCGGAACACTCAGTGCCAGCAGCGTAGCGACGGCCAGGGTTTTCAGGGTGTTTTTCATTGGCATTACTCTCTCCATTGACGAACAGACGGAGTTGTCTGACGTCTCTGATAAAAGGTTCGTTCAAAAATTGAAAAAGTTGCGCGGTTTCGAGATTTTTTTACTGTTTTTTTCTGGCGCGTTATCAGCCGGTTAATATTCCGACTACGTCATTACTGGCTGAATCGAATAAGGCTTAAGCCTCTTCGCCTCACAAAACCAGTCGTCATTATTCTTTTAATACCGTTTTCAATGTGATTTAACTCTCAATAATGGTGCTGAAAAGCGCTGATTTACCGTCAGGTGAGCATCGTCACGTTTCTGGTGCGCCTCAACCAGTAAATTCCCCTTATGGAATGAAAAAACGATTCAGCAAATGGGGTAAATGATGAAGATTAAACTGGCGTTAACAGTATTGGCGGTTCTGGTTTCAGGTTCTGCAGCAGCGAAAACCTGGGTGCTGACGAGTGCTGAACAAGGCACAGAGCAGGGAAACTGGCAGATTTCCAGCAGTCAGCTGAAGTTCCAGGGCAAGCCGTTCAGCATCGAGCAAAAAGTCCTGCATGGCGGTAAACAGGAAGGCAGTAAAATCATCACAATTCACAGTCAGGATGGCCTGAATATCACGCTCAGCCCGACCCGAGGCATGAACTTACTGCGCGTAGAAGGTTTTGGCACCCGTATGGGCTGGGATTCACCGGTTAAAGAGGTCGTCAATCCTGCCTACATCAATCTTGAGAGCCGCAACGGCCTGGGCTGGCTGGATGGTTTCAACGAGATGATGGTGCGTTGCGGCTACGAGTGGACCGGTCATCCGGTCACTGATCAGGGACGAATCTATACGCTGCACGGTAAAGCGGGGAATACACCGGTTTCTCAACTGGAAGTTGAAGTGGCTGACGCGGCACCGCATGAAATCCGTATTCGCGGCCTGATTAAAGAGAGCACCTTCAAGAAAACCGATTTGCAGACCATGACCGAATTGCGCTACGTACCGGGTAGCAACAGTTTCAGCCTGCATGATGTGTTAACTAACCACGGTGACTATCCACACGATTACCAGATCATCTATCACAGCAACTTTGGTAAACCGATTCTGGAAGAGGGCGCGCGCTTCCTGGCACCGATGTCCGGCATCAGCCCGTTCAATGACTACGCGAAAGGCGGGTTAAAGGACTGGCAGACCTACAAAGGTCCGACCAAAGATTTTGATGAGATGGTGTTCAACATCAAGCCACTTTCAGACAGCAATCATCAGACCCTGGCTGCGGTGATTAATAAAGCCGGAAACAGCGGCGCATCGATTCAGTTCGATACCCGTCAGCTTCCAATGCTGACCTTATGGAAAAACACCGACACGCTGAAACAGGGCTATGTGACCGGCATCGAGCCAGGCACAAGTTATGCCTATCCGGTCACGATTGAACGCGAACAAAAGCGTGTTAAGCAACTGCAGCCGGGAGCCAGCACAGCGTTTGATCTGACGTACACCTTGTTGCACAGCAGCGAGCAGGTTAATGACGTTGAGAAACGCATTAAGGGCATTCAGGGTGAGACGAAGATTGATGTGAGCGAGACGCCGATAGCAAAAGAGTAATTCTCATAACGCCCCGGTTAGTGCCGGGGCATTTTAATCTGACTGACCTGAAATTGCTGTTCACTCCTTAACGTTTCTTAAGCGCGAAACTACCGTGCCTGCCTGACGCTCTTCGGACTTATCTCCTCCTTTCACTGACGCGCCTGTAATTCCAATGGTTTCATTTAACGCTGGCTGTTTTGATGCGCCCTGAAAACTTAACTAATACTAAAGTCCCGATAATCTCTTCCGATAACACACAGAAGGTATGCTTTCAGGCATAAACATGTTCTTCCGGGAATAACCAGATTTACAGGGCTACATCAGTAACGCCAGTTACGTGCAAAACGATTTTTATTGCCTGTCACCGGTATTTAGCTGATGCGGAATGACGTGAATGAATAACGAAGATAGATAACCGTCGCCTCGTGAGGTTTGCATGTTTAATCTTAGTAAAGTCGTAAACAGGGTGACAAAACCCAACTCCCTCGACATGGCTGATGACGTCAGCGCAATCAAATGCGCGATGGGATGGGTAGAGTTTTCTCCCCAGGGGCAGGTCATTATGGCTAATGATATGTTCCTCGATATGACAGGCTACTCCCTGGGTGAAGTTGTCGGTGTACATCACAGCTTATTCTGCCAAAACAGGTACACCAAAACCCCGGAATATGCGAGGTTCTGGCAGGCCTTATCTTCAGGAGAGTCGATAAACGGTGTGTTTGAACGTTGCAGGAAAGATAAATCCGTTTTTTATATAGGCGGTTCATATTTCCCTGTAAGGAATAAACATAATGAGGTGATAAGAGTAATAAAAATTGCAAGTGATATCACAGAAGAACATAAAAAACTCAAGAGTAAAGAAGCCATAATCAGCGCAATTAACGCATCGATGGCCCTGATAGAATTTACTACAGAGGGTGAGGTATTAGGAGCAAATGACAACTTTCTGAAGTTAATGGGTTATCAGCGCGATAATATTGTTGGTAAGCATCATCGGATATTTTGTTTTAATGATTTTTATACTAAAAATCCGGATTTCTGGGCGAAAATAAGAGGGGGACACTCTTTCAGCGGGCGATTTGAAAGAAAAAACATCGCAGGTGAGCGGGTCTGGCTTGAAGCAAACTATACACCGGTGCTTGATGCCAATGGCGCTATCGAAAAAGTCATCAAAATTGCGTCGGACATCACTGTCAGAGTCGAAAATGCGAGAAGAATTGCCGATATTGCAGTGACTACCTCGGAAGAGACGTCTCAGATCTCGCATAATGCTAAAGAAGTATTAGATGAAACTGTCAGAAATTCCATGCTGGTATCCGATAAGGTGGAAGCCGCTGCTGAAGTAAGCAAAAAACTTTACGAATCTGCAGTAAATATCAGTGAAATAATATCGACAATCAGCAGTATCACATCTCAGACCAACATTCTGGCGCTCAATGCAGCCATAGAAGCCGCACGAGCCGGTGAAGCTGGCAGAGGATTTGCTGTAGTTGCGGAAGAGGTCAGGCGACTGGCCGCGTCAACCTCCACATCAACGCAGAAAATCACCGCTGTCATTGAAGAGAACAACCGGCTTATCAATGACATGTATCATCAGCTTGATGAAATAAAAAATATTATTTCAAGTGAAAATGACAAAATTAGTGATCTGGGAAGAAGCTTCCAGGAAATTAATAGCGGCGTGAATGAGTTTTCTACTGTCATTAATCAGCTCAATGCCTGATACCCGGAGTCAGCTCTGCTTGTAACGCACCTTTGTTGGGTGGGTAGCAGGGCTGGCGATGGGTCATCATCTCTTATTTAACATAAGATAGATTATGCGCATTTGTGGTTGGAGGCCTGAAAGAGGTTAACCTTGTAATCAAACCTCATCTGGCTTCTGCTGGCAACCTGCCAATGAGGCTGAAACACGACCTTTGATGCTTAGTCTTGCACACTACTGCTCACGACCCATCGCGCTCGATTGCGCGATGAATGCGCGGTCATTGGCGTTTATGCTTGAGGTAATGAAGTCTCATGCAGATGCCGCCAGGTGACGTTGCCAGCATCATTTACCTCGAACACCACAGTAGAAAACCTCAGCGTGCTACTTTGTCCCGGAAGTTGCTGCATCTCTTTGTAAACCACGGTGGCCGTTCTCTCACTCTCAGCAACTATCTGCATATCACAGATATCAATGTTTAAACCAGGACGTGCTCCACGCTGAGTGCGGAAAAACGCGCTTAATGCCGGGAAGTCGAGCAAGGCACTGCCCGGTGTCACCATAGAATATTCAGGACTAAAACGTGCTAAAAGTTTCTCACAAACGTCATCATGTGCATCTTTATTGCCCAGCCAGTGGCGAATCAATTCGTGGGCGTCCAGAACTTCCTTTAAATAACGATTCATTATTGCTCCTTGTTAAGCAAAGAAATAACCTTCTGATTTGAAAAGCGTAAACAGCACAAAACCGGAATCACAGCGCTGCATGCCGCTATAACAAAACAGAGGTGGTATGCGTGTTCTTTTGCAATGCCGCTATCAGCAATCAGGTTGAATAGCAGGCTGACCAATGTAACGCCGAGACAAAAACTGAGCTGGCGATTGATATTCCACAGTGCGCTGGCATCAGCAAGTTCGCTGTCGGTGATGTGAATAAAAGCAGCACTTTGAGCCGTGCTGCTGCACAGGCTACCGCCAAATCCCATCAAGACGAAAGCCAGTACACAGACAATGATGTCTTCTGTCTGACCGGTTAGCACCAGCATGCCAATACCCAGCGCCTGCACAAGGCAGCCGGTTATAAATAGCGGGCGCGGTCCCCAGTGGTTGAACTTCTTACCTGTCAGGCTGATTGCAGCAAAGGACGCCAGAGACCAGGGCAGCATGAGCGCGCCAACTAAGCTTGCGTGCATACCCAATTGATTTTGCAGGTAAAGCATAGTGAGCATGCTAATGCCGGTGAACACACCGGGGACAAACTGATAAATCAGCATTGCAGTTTGTAACAGCGGATCTCTGACCAGATGCAGGTTAATCAGTGGCTGTTTTTTTCGAAGCGCGTCCCACACATAACCCGCCAGAGTGATACTCCCCGCCAGCAGCATGAACGCTCCCTGATAAAACCGGTCAGTTTCACCCAGCCAGGTGAGTCCCAGAAGGATCAACGTGAGCGCGGCACAACCGCTGATCAAACCGATCAGGTCCAGCGGCTCAGATGTTTCCGCCGGACTGTCAGCCTTGAGCCAGCATCCCGCCAGCACAAATGCCCCAACCGCGAGTGGCTGGCTCACGAGAAACACCCAGCGCCAGCTAAGGTTATCCACCAATATTCCTCCAAAAGCTGGCGACAAGGCGGGAGCCAGTAGTGCAATTAACATCACAACTGACGATAACTTCGCACGTTCATTGCTCCTGTATAACGCATAGGCCATCGTCTGGCCGATGGGGATCAAAAGTCCGCCACCTATGCCCTGTATCCAGCGCCATGTGATGAGCTGTGTAACCGATGTTGAAGCACCCACACCACAGGTGCCCACAATGAAAATAAGCAGTGAGAGCATGAACAGGCGTTTAGCTCCAATACGCCGCACCAGCCAGCCACTGAGCGGTATGACCAGCGTCAGTTCTAAGATATAGCCATTACTGATCCATGCCAGCTGGGTAAAGGGCGTATCAAACTGTCTGCCAATGCTGGGGTAAGCCACATTGGCGATAAACATGTTTACCAAATCAATAAAAAACCCCAGCAAATAAACACTGGCTACGCGCACTCGATAGCTCATTTTGGTTCCAGGCAGATCAGCATCAGGTGGGCAGTATAGGGGCGTAAATGGTCAGGATAAATTCACTTTGCGTTGTTACACTGTCAAAAATATTTTGACAGTAAGCGGACAATTAAAGGTTCATCATGATCAATATGCAACGGCTCGAAATCTTTGTGGCGGTGGTCGAAGCCGGCAGTTTTACCGGTGCTGCTCAGACGCTTGGTTTAACTAAAGCTGTTATGAGTTTTAATATTAACCAGCTGGAAGAGCAGCTGGGTGTCTCGCTTCTTATCAGAAGCACCCGACGCGTTTCAGCTACGGATACGGGTGAAAGATTTTATCATCGTTGTCTGCAGCTGCTTCAGGAAGCGGAGAGCGCTTTAGAGGAGGTGCGAAGTGATCACTCTGGATTAAGCGGGTCACTCAGGATTACAACTACTCTGGAATATGGCGCTCGTGTGATCGTCCCTGCCCTTGCGGACTTTGCAGTAAAACATCCTCAATTACGCATCCATCACGTGTCGTCATCAAAAAACGATGATCTGATTGCCGGCCGATTTGATGTGGCGATACGACTTGGCCATCTTGCCGATTCCAGTCACCATGCCCGCCTCATTGATCAATTTGATATCCTGGCTGTCGCTGCACCCTGCTATCTCAACACCCTGAACGATGCGTCTATCCGGGATCTTTCCCAACTTCTGAATGGTTAAAAATTAATTTATTTGAGCTGAGGTTAAGCGCATGAAATTGAATATAATCCTCTTTAGATCTATAGGGATTGCATATTCCCCTGCCCTGAAAAATGCACTTTTTAATTGTCTTTTATTTTTTAAGTTGTGTTTATATGGTTAATGTTTTGGATCTTTTAAAAACCCGACATCAGCCGGGCTTGCGAAAGTTATTATTCCTTGCCGAACCTCATCATTTTTGTCCCGCCTTATCTACCATCTTGACCAGGATGGCGGCCGGGTTTTCCTCAAAACCTACCGATACTGTCATGTTGGGATCCTGACCAACCCAGCAATATCTATTTTTATTGCACATTTCTGTTTTTTTAAATCCGTTTTTTTCCAGCCAGGCGTTAATTTTAAACGGATCCGTTGTGCCAAAAAAAATCACTTGATAAGTCAGTGCGGGATTGGGTCCGGACACATTGCTATAATGGAAACTGTAGGCATTACTCACGCGAGGCATATTTTTTAGCAATTCCGGAGTGTAAAAATTATATTCTCGCTTATCTTTTTCAGTGTAATCAGCACCGTCAGAGAACTCCATGCTGAGATATTGCAAAGCATAAAAAAGACCAATTACACAAACTATCAGAACGGCCAGCATAATTATTAGTGACTTTTTCATACCCGTGGTTCTTCCCTGCCAAAACGGATAAAACCCCGATTAGGGTCAACAATACCGACATCTTCAGATGTCCACCTGTTATAAGGCGTGACGGTTTTCATAAAGTCTGGTAATTGTCCGAAGTGTGGTCTGCCGTTGGGGGAGCGAACCGGATCAGGGAACAGCAGCGGTTTGAATGTTTCATTTTTCCACGAGCCTATTTTTCCGTAATGATCCCACCGTTTTAGAGCCTCTTCCTTGCTTATCGGTTTCAGGTAGCTAAACACATTGTTCATACACGACATCACTTGGTAAAAGCCGAGAAGGTCTGATACCAGATCTTCACCGCTGAATCCGCTATCGGTAGCCAAACTGAAAGGAAAAGAACCCTGAAGCTCCTCAAATTTCCTGGCTACTGTTATCATCATGGCAAGAGCAACGCTTTGTTTTTGAGGATATCGCAGGCCTTTTTTGAGGCGCCAGGTGATTGATTTACCGACCGTCAGACGACGTTTAAGGCCAATCATTGACTGTTTATATGTAACATCATAAGTTGTTCCGCTTTGGGACTCACCACACAGCATTTGCGACCACAAATTTCGGATATCTGTACCCTGTGCATGTCCGAGATCTACCCAGCCCAATAGTTCCGTATATACCAATCCATATGAACTTCTTTGTGCAAGGTTACCATCAATAATTTCACTTCTTATACTCATCGTTATTCCTCTTCCATTTGGTGCAGTCATAAGGTATTTGACCGGTATTTCCTTTAACCCCAAAATAACAATGCTACTTTAGCATGCATTAAAATTAATTTTTATGATGCCAATACCTACGGTAAGAAAAGCTACCAACTTAATCGGTACGCTTTTTCTGACGAAGGCCAAAGGATTCTGGCCAGAAGATGCGGACTGGCTTGCGTTGGTATCTTTCCGCACGCAGCAAATCTTTCTACGCGGCTGGCGTGCCCTGACCGACGCGCCCTGATGTCAGAGTCTGCCGTAAAAAGTCATACGCGCGGTTTCTGATAACGCAATGTCCGGCTGAGTGTTGTAAGCCAGCACGGCCAGCATTCTCGTGACCTCGCCTTCGGTTGGCGTTACGCGATGAAGGGAGTTTCGGCCGCGGAACAGCACCAGATCCCCGGCATCAATCTCCAGCGCGTCAACAGACTGGCGCTCGTCCAGTACAGCGTCGACCCCTTCAAAGTTCATCTCACCGGCATCGGCATCCCGTAGATCCTTCACATACTGAAACAGCCCGCCCGCCAGTGGTTTTTGTACCAGCAAGGTGATAGCAAAGGAGGAGTTGTCGAAGTGCCAGCCCAGCTCCTTTCCATGAGGCGCGTAGTGCAGGTTGATCGACGAAAGCGGATCAGCGTAAGGATAGAGCGCTTCCTCACCCAGTACATCGCACAGGAAAAGCTGGAACAGGGCGTCATTATAAAGCTGGCGCAGCGGCGAATCGGCAGTAATCACATCATCTGTAATACAACCTTTGGTGCTGAGCACGTCCCTATTACGCGGATGATCGGCGGGGAAAGCGTCATCAGGCTTCATCAGATAGACATTGTGTTTGCTGCAGGTGTGATAGGCCAGATGACGCTGCGTATTACCCTCTTCTATGATGGCTTCTAAAGCCTGTGGTTTTAAAAACTGACGCAATACCAGCGCGCCGGACTGATTTAACTGCTCACGACAGCGTTGACGCCAGCCATGATCGGCCAGCGGATGAAGATCGAGACGAACAAGGGAACCAGACATAGCAACAATTCTCACGATGGGCAGGTGTAATGGTACTCTACCTGTCGCCCGCCACGCGGCGTAACGATAAAAACTTACTGCCCTGATAAGGAAGCGTTAATGCCTGCCCAATTGCCTAGGCTGCCAAAAATCAGCGTCATACAGTCATTTAAGGTGGCCGCCGAACTGGGCAGCCTGGCAAAAGCCGCTGCCCAGCTGGCATTAACGCCCGCGGCGGTCAGTCAGCAGATTCGCCAGCTGGAGGAGCAACTCGGCAGCGCCCTGTTTTTACGCACGCAGAGCGGAGTCATGCTGACTGAAACCGGAAAAGAGTATCTGCGCTATGTCACCGAGGCCTTTGATATTCTGCACCTCGGTCAGCAAAATATCCGTCATGCGGCCAGCTCGCCAAAACTCACGGTTTACGCATTACCAGCGCTGGCGTCGAAATGGCTGTTACCACACCTGGCGAGCTGGCGCGAGCATTGTCCGGATATCGATCTCTCACTACACGGAACGCATTCTCAGGTCGATTTCACTGCGACGCCTGCCGATTTTGTGATCTGCTTTGGTGGAGATCGTTACCCGCAGTTAGATAAGCTGAAGCTGTTTAATGATGACGTGCTGCCGGTGGCCAGTCCGACTCTGCTGCAACGCTTCACGCCAGAAACGGTTCTGAGTCAGGCCCCATTAATCCATCTCGACTGGGGTAATGAAGGACGGTTCCTGCCGGACTGGCAAAGCTGGTTTCAGGCCAAAGGCATGGACGAACCCCGGCCGCAGCCCTCATTCAGCTTCAATCTGACCTCGCTGGCGATTGATGCGGCTGTCGCAGGTGTGGGATTGCTGCTGGGGCAGCGACGCCTTATCGCACCGGAACTGGCGCGTGGTGATCTGGTGGTCGTGGATGATCTTTGTCTGCCGCTGAGCAAGCCCTACTTCCTGGCCTGGCCGCGACGTACGCTGAGTCAGCCTGGGAGTAAGGCGATGATCGGCTGGTTAAGCGAACTGGGCGCGAGCTGCTGATAGCCTGCGCCCGGTTCTAAGCCTGCAGGCGCAGCGTCAGACTTTCACTGCACCATCGGTTCTGCTCATCCTCATGCATTATCCTCAACAATGACCGCCACGCGTTGACCGGCACGCACTGCACTGCCTGGCTGCACGCTGACCTGCTGAATAATGCCGTCGCACGGAGCCAGAAGCGGGATCTCCATCTTCATCGACTCCAGCACCACCAGGATATCGCCTTCACGCACCCTGCTGCCCGCCGTCGCCTGCACCTGCCATAGATTGCCAGAAACCGGGCTTTCAACCCCCTGCTCACCTGGCTGCAGCGGTGCGTCGCCGCCTTCATTCACCGCACTTTCCTGACTGTCGAAATGGGTCTGGCCGCTGGCTATCCAGCGGTCACGTTCAGCATTGAATGCGCTTTGCTGATGATTGCGAAACTCGCCGATACTTTCCGCTTCACGGACGAGGAAGTCATGATACTCTGCCAGTCGCAGCGTGCTGTGCTCAATACGCAGCGGATAGCGGCCGAGCGGAAAATCGCGGCGAATCTGCAATAGTTCTTCCGCTGATACCGGATAAAAACGGATCTGATCGAAAAAGCGCAGAAGCCAGGGTTTACCGCCAAAATCGGCCACTTCGTGATATCGGTTCCACATCTGCAGCGTGCGTCCGACAAACTGATAGCCGCCAGGCCCTTCCATGCCATAAACGCACAGATAAGCGCCGCCAATACCAACCGAGTTTTCCGCCGTCCAGGTCCGGGCCGGGTTATATTTTGTTGTCACCAGCCGATGGCGGGGATCCAGCGGCGTGGCGACCGGCGCGCCAAGATAGACATCGCCCAGCCCCATCACCAGATAGCTGGCTTTAAACACGGTGTTCCAGACGGCCTGCTCATCCGGCAAATCGTTTATCCTGCGTATAAACTCAAGATTACTCGGGCACCAGGGCGCATCCGGCCGCACGGTGGTCATATATTTTTCGATGGCCTTCTGACAGGCCGGATCGTCCCAGGAGAGCGGCAGATGCACCACGCGTGTGGGCACCTGCAGGTCATCACTCATGCAAACCCTCTCCCACTCACCGCGCACCCATGCCAGCAGCACATCAAGCGTCAGTGTTTCCGGCTCGAAGTGGATTTGCAGCGAGCGGATCCCTGGCGTGATATCAATAATGCCCGTACGGGATTGCGCTTCCAGCGCCTGCATTAACGCGTGAATGCGAAAACGCAGCACCAGATCCAGTTCCGGCTCGCCTGCCTCCAGCAGCAAGTGCGTATCGCCAGAGAGACGCGCCACCAGGCGTTTAGCCGCTTCACCGCAGGTCATCACGATGGGCGACGTCAGCGGTGCAGGCTTCCAGTGAATGTCCTGTGGCTGAAGCGTGGTCAGCTCGCTGCGTCTGCCCTCTGCCAGTCGCCGGGCCGTCGGGATATCCACCGCCACAAACTGGACTATGTCACCGGCTTTGAGCTGTCCCAGCTGCCAGAGGTCCGCCTCGATAACCGTCACCGGGCAGACAAATCCACCGAGACTCGGGCCATCCGGTCCCAGAATTACCGGCATATCGCCGGTAAAATCGACCGCGCCGATGGCGTAAGGGTTGTCATGAATATTTGAGGGGTGAAGTCCTGCCTCGCCGCCGCTGTCGCGGGTCCAGATGGGCTTTGGCCCAATCAGACGCACGCCCGTACGGCTGGAGTTAAAGTGCACTTCCCATTCTGTGGCAAAGAACGTCGTAATGTAGTCCGGCGCAAAGAACTCAGGTGCACCATGTGGACCATAAATGACTCTCAGCGTGCGCACCGTAGCGAGTTCTGTGCGCAGCGCAATGGGCAGCTTCGCGCCGCCTGGGCTCGCGGCTTGTGGAGCGAGATGCAGCACATCACCGCTGCGCAGCGCGCGCCCGGCGTGTCCGCCAAACTGACCAAGGGTAAAGGTGCTTTTACTGCCTAAATAGTCCGGCACCTGGATGCCACCGCTCAGGCAGAGATAGCTTCTGACTCCAGGCCCATTCATCGCGCCCAGCTTCAGCGTGGATCCGGCCGGGATGGTAAACACAGAGTCCATCGCCTGTTCAGCGCCATCCAGCGTGACACTCAGCGGCGCGCCACAGATTACCGCCTCAATCCCGGTATTAAATTTCAGGGTGGGTCCGTTAAGGGTAATTTCCAGCGCGGCAGCTCCTTCTGCATTACCCAGCAGACGGTTGCCGAAACGCAGGGCGCGATCATCCATCGGTCCCGACGGCGGCACACCGACCGCCCAGTATCCCAGACGTCCGGGGTAATCCTGGACGCTGGTCTGGGTTCCGGCACTCAGCACCTCAACGGTTGTCGCCTGATAGCCGAGCTGCTCCAGGCAGCGGGTCCAGGGTTCGCCCGCGGTAAAAGGTGCAAAGGCTAATATCTGCAACAGAAAGAGACGGTTGGTTTCAACGCCATAGAGACGGGTTTCCGCCAGTGCCTGTGCCAGGGTGGCGAGGGCTTCATCGCGCGTGGCGCTGAAAGCAATCGCTTTTGCCAGCATCGGGTCGAAGAATGGCGGGACTTCACATCCCGCTTCCACCCAGCGGTCAATGCGCAGGGTTTTACCATCGGCCGCCGGGAAATGGACCTCGGTTAATAGTCCGGGCGAAGGCTGGAATTGCCGCCCCGGATCTTCCGCATAAATTCTCGCCTGAACGGCATGGCCTTGCGGATTCAGCGTGGCGGCTAAAGCCGTCAGTGAGGGGAGATCGCCTGCCGCCAGCTCAATCATCCACTGCACCAAATCCACGCCCCAGACCTGCTCCGTCACGCCATGTTCAACCTGCAGGCGCGTATTCACTTCGAGGAAATAGAACTGCTGCGCCGCGCTGTCATAGACAAACTCCACCGTTCCGGCGCTGCGATAGTTGACCGCTTTTCCCAGAGCGATAGCCGCCGAGCAGAGTGCGTCGGCCATGCCAGCTGGCAGATTCGGCGCAGGGGTCTCTTCGATCACTTTCTGATTCCGCCGCTGAACCGAGCAGTCGCGGACGCCCAGCGCGATAACCTCCCCCTTTCCGTCACCGAAAATCTGCACTTCAAGATGACGGGCGCGTTCGATATATTTTTCGAGAAACACACCGGCGTCGCTGAAGTTGTTCTGGCCCAGACGCTGAACGGTTTCAAACGCGTCTGACAGCTCCTGCACATCACGACAGACGCGCATACCAATGCCACCGCCGCCCGCTGTGCTTTTGAGCATCACAGGATAGCCAACGCCCTCTGCGGCGCGGCGGGCTTCGCTGACATCCGCCAGCAGCTCACTGCCCTCCAGCAACGGCACCCCTTCGGTTTTCGCCAGCGCGCGAGCCGTGTGTTTCAGGCCAAATGTTCTTAACTGCTGAGGCGTCGGGCCGACAAAAATCAGTCCCGCAGCCTCGCACGACTCGGCAAAGGCGGCATTTTCCGAGAGAAAGCCGTAGCCAGGATGAATCGCTTTGGCTCCGCTCTGCTGTGCGGCGGCGATGATTTTTTCCGTCACCAGATAGGTTTGTGCGGCCGGACCCTCGCCCAGGCTCAGCGCCACATCCGCCTCACGGATATGTAAACTGCTCAGGTCGGCTTCAGAATAGACGGCGACGCCTTTCACCTGCATGGCACGTAGCGTGCGCAGGATGCGACAGGCGATCGCACCGCGATTGGCAATCAGTAAGGTATCAAACATAAGCGAACTCTCAGGGATGCGGGTCGTCCCGCAAAATTCGATATTCCCTGGGGCCGTCCCCGGGGCTGACCAGCACAAAATTTGTGACCGGTGCCAGGTTCATCGGGCTGGCTCAGTTCCACACCAGCACTTCAGCGGGTGTCGGGTTCCAGCCGTTGCAGGGGTTATTCAGTTGCGGACAGTTGGAGATCAGCACCATCACGTTACAAGCCGCTACCAGTTCAACGTATTTGCCGGGCGCAGATAAGCCGTCCTCAAACGTCAGACCGCCTTCAGGCGTGACCGGAACGTTCATGAAAAAGTTGATGTTAGCGCCAATATCGCGCTTATGCAGGCGACCATCGTGCAGGCAGGCGCAAAGGAAGTTATCCCGACAGCTGTGCATGTAGCGCTTATCCTGGGCATAGCGCACGGTGTTGCTCTCCTGCGAGCAGGCACCGCCCAGGGTATCGTGGCGTCCACAGGTGTCGGCGACGATCGTCAGCAGCGGATTGCCAAGATTCGAATAGAGCACGCTCCCGGTGGTCAGATAGACCTTTCCCTGACGACGCAGTGTTCGCTGAGGATCGTAGCGTTCCCGCGGGTTATCGGTGTTGTAAAACAGAGTGTCAATCGCCTGATTGCCTTCGAGGTCGAGCAGGCGCAGCGTTTGCCCTTTTTTTACGTCGAACAGCCACGGCTCGCCTGCCGGGATCACGTGGCGATAGACAGCATCTTCTGGACGACGATCGGAGTTAATAAGGTTCATCGCAGCCTCCTTACAGTGCAAAAAGTTGGGTGTTTTGAAACGCGCGCTGGTTTTCACCACGCGTGACCATCGCATTGCTGACGCTCTGCATATCGTCGGCCTGATACCAGCTCAGCTGAACTGGACGCGGAAGATAGTCCGTGGCGGGATCCTGCGGATGTGGCAGCGCAGTCAGCACCATCAGCACGTCCATGGGCGCGTACAGCTCAACGAAGTCTCCCGCGCGGCTGTTGTCCGCGCTGAACCCGAAGCGGCCCGCCTCATCCACCGTAACCTTGCTGAAAAAGTTGACGACCATCAGTAGATCTTCCAGGCCCAGATCCCATTTCCCCATCTCAACCAGCAGATTATCCACGCCGTTGCGGTAGAAGCCGTTGCGCAGCTCCTGATAGCTTCCGGCACCGTACTTCTCCTGTGTTTCCGCCGCGTTGAGGACGCCGCCAAACGGATCATGCCAGCCACAGCGATCCGCAACGATCGCGGCCATCATGCGGCCCATATCGGAGTAGAAACAGTGGCCTGTAGTCAGGCAAGCGGTGTGCTGGCCTTTCAGGGTATCCGGCAGATTCAGCCGTTCACTTTTTTCGTGCGGATTTAGCATCATCATGCTGACGTTCGCGCCGCCCTCGATGTCGGTCAGGCGCAGAATCTGCCCTTTGCGCAGAATCAGCGAGGTATGCGCTCCGCCTGGCAGCTGCTCTTCGCGAAGGCTTGGGGCTGAATGAAAAAGTGCTGTCATTGAGCGATCTCCTTAAGGGAATAAATGTTGTTCTTGCTGCCGGTCGCCAGCTGAGAGAGCCGCGTTTCATTGAGTGGGATGTCGTAAGTGATACGCGCGCCCCAGGCATTAGGGGCCTGGGGGTCGATGCGCACTTTGTCGAACACCAGCAGCCGGGTACCCAGATTGAAGCCTTCGGCAAGGTCGTGAGTGACCATAAACACCGTCATCCGGGTTTCGCTCCAGAGCTGGAGCAGCAGCGCATGCATATCTTTGCGGATGCCGGGGTCCAGCGCGCCAAACGGCTCATCCAGCAGCAGCACGCGCGGCTGCATCACAAATGCCTGAGCAATGGCCAGCCGCTGCTGCATTCCGCCAGAAAGCTGCGCCGGATATTTATCCAGCGAATGGCCCAGCCCGACTTTCATCAGCATCTGTTTTGCCTGTTCCCGGGCCTGGCGTTTCCTGGCACCAAACAGCCGACCGGTAAAGGGTGAACCCGGAAGTTCGAGGCCAATGGCGACGTTATCCAGCACGTTGAGATGGGGGAAAACTGAATAGCGCTGAAACACCACGCCACGGCTGCGGTCTGGCTCTCCAGGCAGTTGCTCACCATCCAGCGTGATCGCCCCCCGCGTTGGCTTTTCCTGTCCAAGCAGCAGGCGTAAAAACGTCGACTTACCGCAGCCGGACGCGCCCACCAGCGAGCAGAATTCGCCCTCTTTCACCTGCAGGTTGATGCGTTCCAGCACCACGTGGTCGCCATACTCCTGCCAGATATTTTTGATATCGATAAAACTCATTCCCGGCCTCCTTCCGCCCAGGGGAAACAGGCTTTGTGCAACTGACGCAGCGCGAGATCCATCAGCCACGCCAGCAGCGTGATCCAGATGACGTAAGGAATGATTACATCCATCGCCATATAGCGACGCACCAGGAAAATGCGATAACCCAGCCCGGCGGTAGCGGAAATGGCTTCGGCTGAGATCAGAAACAGCCATGCGGAGCCAAGCAGCAGACGCAGCGAGGTGATCAGCCGCGATAAGAGCTGCGGAAGCACTACCCGCAGCACCACCGTCCAGCTATTCGCCCCCAGGGTTTGCGCTTTGATGAACAGCTCCGCGGGGATCTCCCGCGCCCGATGTTCCAGATCGCGCGCCAGCATCGGCGTAATGCCGATGACGATCAGCATCACTTTTGATAGTTCATCCAGCCCAAAGACGATAAACAGCATCGGCAGCAACGCCAGCGGCGGGATCATCGACACCACGGTCATGAACGGTGACAGCGCGGCGCGGGTCATCGGGAAGACGCCCGCAGCCACACCGATGCAGAGACCGATTAGCGATGAGATCACGAGGCCGGTCAGCAGACGGCTTAAGCTAATCCACGTATCCGCCCACAGCAGATACTCCCCGCTGCGCTTGTCCGGCGTAAACGCCATCCGGTCGATGGCCGCGATCATCTGCGACAGACCGGGCAGCAGTTTGTCCTGTGGATTAGCCTCCAGACGCACCGCCGAACTGATAAACCAGACGGCGATCAGCAGCACAAACGGTAACAGCATCAGCGTCAGGCGCATTCCCTGCCGGGGGTAGCGATTGATGTGGCGCATGGCAAAAACTCCTGAGATCGGTGATTAGAGCTTGCCCGCAGCGGCCATCTTCAGATAGCTGTCGTCAAAGCGCAGTTTGATGTTGGCTTTATCGCCGACGGTAACGTTGCCAGGGAAGCTCATGCCGATGAAGTCAGCGCTTTGCGCGCCATCGCCGAGTAATCCTTTATCAAAAGAGAACGCGGCGACACGCTGCATGGTTTTCGCAATATCAGGTGAAGCGACAAAGGTCTGAGTTTCGGCGGGGGTCCAGAACAGGTGGGTGGTTTTCAACTGCGCCTTGTAACCCGCGAGGTCAGTACCGGAATCGGCAGCCATTGCGCTCAGCGCCTGCGTATCCCCGGCCTGCATTTTCGCCATCATCTCAAACCAGGCGCCGGTCAGCGCCTTGCCGAGTGCGGGATTGTCTTTCAGGGTGTCAGTATTCACCACCATCATGTCAATCAACTCGCCCGGCACGGCCGATGAGCTGAACACTTCAGTAGTTTGTGGCGTCTTTTTGATGACAGAAAGCTGCGGATTCCAGGCCACGGCCGCCTTGACGTTGCTGGTTCCGAAGGCTGAAACGATATCGGCATCGGAGGTGTTAACGACTTTGACATCTTTTTCCTGCAGTCCGGCCTTCTCAAGACCCCGTACCAGCAGGTAGTGAGAAACCGACAGCGCTGGCAGATAGACCGACATGCCTTTCAGATCGCTGAGTTTCTTATTTTCCCCTTTCAGCACCACGCCGTCGTTACCCTCGGAATAGCTGCCGGTGATCAGCGCCGTGGAATCAACACCACCCGCCGCAGGAATGGTCAGGGCATCCATGTTGGTCATGGTGCAGCCGTCGAACTGTCCGGCGGTGTACTGGTTAATCGACTCGATATAGTCATTGAGCTGGGTGATATGAATTTTAATGCCATATTTACTGGCCCATTTATCAATGATTTTCTCATTGCTGATGGTGCCCCACGGCATCCAGCCTGCGTAAATGGTCCAGCAGATGTTGAACTCTTTTTTGACTGCGGCGGAAGACGGCGCGCTGACCAGCAGCGCCAGAGACATAACAAGCGTCAGGAGTGGTGATTTCTTCATGGTTGACCTCTGGTTGGCACAAAAAAACGGGAGCAGCGCAAGACACCAGATGGTGCCGCTGTCTCCCGGGCTTTTGTCCCGCCGTGTAACCTCGCAGAGGTCGCCAGCTCTCGGACCAGACATTCACCTGTGTGAACCGGAACCCTAGCCAGCTATTTGCTATCAGTTGTGTCGAACGCTGCTTACTCTTCAGACTTCAGCAAATGCCGTGCCAAAAATTAAAATCATTAAAATCAGTGAAATAGCAGTGGCCGGATTAATAAAGCACCGGGATGGTGAGCCAGCAGCGGGCGTTGCACATAATCAGTGCCGTGACGCCCGTAACTAATCGCTATATAATATTATGCATAGCGATTTTAGAGGATAGTTGATGAAGCACTTCTGGCAGGCATGCACACTCGGTTTACTGATACTCCTTCCGCTTACTTCGCAGGCTACGCGCCAGATTACCGATCAGATTGGCCGTCAGGTCACGATTCCAGACCACGTCGATCGCATTGTGGTGCTTCAGCATCAGACGCTGAACCTTCTGGTGCAGATGAACGCCACCGATAAAATCGTCGGTGTGATGGCGAACTGGAAGCAGCAGCTCGGCGACAGTTATGCCCGCCTGGCTCCCGAGCTGAACCAGAAAGCTACTCTGGGCGATCTGACGCATGTCGATCCTGAAAAACTGGTGGCGCTGCATCCGCAGGTCGTGTTTGTCACCAACTACGCGCCGCATGAGATGATCGACAGCATTACCGCGCTGGGGATACCTGTCGTGGCTATCTCGCTGCGTCATGACCAGCCGGGTGAAAAGGCCAAAATGAATCCGACCCTTGATGATGAGGAGATGGCTTACGACAAAGGGCTGCGCGAAGGGATTACGCTGATTGGCGAGATCGTGAATAAACCCGCCGAAGCGAAAGCACTGATTGACGCCACCGATCAGGGGCGCAAAATTGTCAGCGACCGCCTGAAGGATATTCCGCCGGAAAAACGTATTCGTGCCTATATGGCCAATCCGGAACTGACCACTTATGGCTCAGGGAAATATACCGGCCTGATGATGCTGCATGCGGGCGCGGTCAACGTCGCCGCGTCGTCTGTGCAAGGATTTAAAACCGTGTCGATGGAGCAGGTGATCGCCTGGGATCCGCAGGTGATTTTTGTGCAGGATCGCTACCCCTCTGTCGCGAATGAAATCAACAGCTCACCGCAATGGCAGGCGATTGACGCGGTTAAAAATCATCGCGTCTGGCTGATGCCGGACTACGCCAAAGCCTGGGGTTATCCGATGCCGGAAGCGATGGGGATTGGCGAATTGTGGATGGCGAAAAAACTCTATCCGCAGAAGTTTCATGATGTGGACATGAACAAGCTGGCTAACAGCTGGTATCAGCGCTTCTATCGCACCACGTATCAGGGGCCCGAATAATGCGCGTACTGGCGGCGGGTAGCCTGAAACCAGTCTGGCCCGCGTTGATGGGGCACTTCCAGCAGCCGGTCGATACCCGGTTTGGCCCCGCCGGTCTGCTGCGCGAACGGATTGAAGCCGGTGAGCCCTGCGATCTCTTTGCTTCCGCCAGTGAGGCACATCCGCAGAAACTGCTGGCTGCAGGGCGTGCACTGGCGATCATCTCCTTTGCGACCAATAAGCTCTGCATCACGGTGCGCAGCGATCGGCTGCAGCCGGGAGATGACTGGTATCAGTTGCTCACCCGTGACTCGCTGCGGATCGCAACCTCCACGCCAGCCGCCGATCCGTCGGGAGATTACGCGCAGGAACTTTTCTCCCGGATGGGCCAGGCGGGTCAAGAGGTGCGACAGCGCGCAATCCCGCTGGTGGGCGGACGTGACTCAGCAGCGATTCCCGCAGGCAGGCTCGCGGCGGAATGGATTATTAACACGGATCAGGCGGATTTGTTTATCGGCTATGCCAGTTATCGTGGAGCCCTGAGCCAGATTGCCGGGCTGACAGTCGTTGATATCCCGGAGGCAATAAACCCTATTGCGCGTTATACCTGTGCGGTTATCACGCCAGAGGCGGGACGGCTGGCGGCGTTTCTAAGATCGGAACAGGCAACAGCGGTTCTTGAGGAAGCGGGGTTTACTAAAGGGCTGATTCACGGCAGCGGGAGACACTGCCGTGAGGCGTCATGATTTAAAACTCTTCAGGTTCGCCTGGCAGTGGTTCGGTTAGTTCCTGCCCTTTTACACCGGCATAGGTGATCACCAGTTCGGCAGGCTCATCCAGGGTATAGCCCCGATGCGCGCTGTTGACCGTTTCATTGAGGGCTTCACCCGCATGGAAAGTACGCTGCTCGCCGCTCTCTTTATCCTCAACAATCAGGGCGCCGGAAAGAATAAACGCCGCATTCGGCATCGGATGAGTGTGCCAGGGCAATGAAGTGTGGGCAGGCAGTGACAGCCTCATAACCGTAATTTCCGGTTCGCCAGTGGGATAGGCTTCGATAACTTCACCATTCCAGGCCTGGCTACTGCGCATAACTTCAACTGCGTTGATCCCGCTATCTTGCTTCGACATGGTAATCCCTGTAAATATTCAATAGAAAGCCAGTAATCACTGACCAGTAAGCATAGAAGAAAATTACGTTGCTGCTTAATGGGCTCATTGAACCCAATATCCGCCAGCAAACCTGGAAACCGGAGCAGAGAATTATTGAGCAGACCGGGTTGTTGCTGGTTAATTAATGTTCGAAATCAGCGTTATGGTTATAAGATATATTCCTCAGTCAGTACGCAACCTGTGCGTTCTGTATTATCTTTGAAAACATCAACCACCTGAGGGATTTCTGATAATGAAAGGTCTGTTTACGGCATTACTCGCCAGTTCTGTTTTATTATTATCCGCCTGTTCAAAAGACGACGATAACAAAGTTAAAGTTGCGATTAATACCGGGCCCGATGAAGCGATCTGGCAGGTGGTTCAGCAGGTTGCTAAAGATAAATACAAGCTCGATGTCGAGGTGCTTAACTTCAATGATTACGTGCTGCCTAATGAAGCGCTGAATAACAAAGAAGTCGATGCTAACGCCTTCCAGAGCCTGCCGTATCTTGAGTCACAGTCTAAAGAGCGCGGCTATAAGTTTGCGGTAGTGGGTAAAACCTTCGTCTTCCCGATTGCGGCTTATTCGCACAAAATCAAAAAAATCAGTGAACTGCAGAAGGGTGCCACTATTACCCTCTCTAACGAAGCCACCACGTTGGGACGCAGCCTGCTGCTGCTTCAGGCGCAGGGTCTGATTAAACTGAAAGACGGTGTGGGTTATTTACCGACCTCACTGGATATCATCGAAAATCCAAAAAATCTGAAGCTGGTTGAAGTGGACACTCCACAGCTGACCCGCACGTTAGATGATCCAAACGTGACCCTGTCGATCATTAATACTAACTTCTCGGCTCAGGCTGGATTATCAGCACACCGCGATGGTTTATTTATGGAAAGTGCCTCGTCGCCTTACGTGAATGCACTGGTATCACGTGAAGATAATAAAGACAGCGATAAAATTCAGAAGCTGAAGGCTGCGCTGCAGTCACCGGAAGTCGCGGCGAAAGCGGAAGAAGTCTATAAAGGGGATGCGATTAAAGGCTGGTAATCCGCCCGTTAATCGATCCTGAAAGATCAAAAAAGGCCGCACTCAGTTGCGGCCTTTTTTATTTCTGCGTTTTCTGCCTGCGCTTAACCATCAGCATTCTCTAAAAGTCCAGAGACGCGATTACGCGGCTGCGCCTTTGGGCTGAGCAGAGAGATGTCCTGCCCAAAGGCTGGCGACCCATTTCACCCCTTTTGATGTGAAACGCGCCTGAGAGAATGCGTGCTGGTTTTCGCCTGTGCCGGTATGCAGCGTAAAGTAGCCGGCCTGCAGATGATAGTGCTG